>Ga0066376_10000684_pt1 | contig 31921 bp, 28 predicted proteins | sample Knorr_S15_td_Bot_FD_77009 | JGI IMG/M metagenome (GOLD analysis project Ga0066376, IMG submission 77009) | Marine microbial communities from Southern Atlantic Ocean transect - Knorr_S15_td_Bottom_ad_5009_LV_A | ecosystem: Environmental > Aquatic > Marine > Oceanic | place: Southern Atlantic... | reverse complement strand
TAGGCCATCAGCAGCCCCCACCGCGTGGGCGCGTCATGATTGCGGTGGCCGACGTGATGGGGCATGTGGTGGACGAAGGAGACCATGCTGCCCGGTGGCAGCGACAGGCGTTCGATGCGCAGGGGCTTGCCCGTGACAGGGTGCGTCTTGCCCCGCATCCAGCCCGCTTCGAACTTGTCGTCGTATTCGGTGCGCCCCAAGTCCCACAGATAGGGTGTGCGATAGAGGTGGGCACCGGGGATCACGGCGAGTTCGCCGCCGCCGTCTCCAGCCCCCATCCCCTCTGGGTAGCACAGGGTGCGCACGCACTGCTGTTGAAGGAACTCCACTGCAGGAGAGCCACCCACGACCGGGTCCTCGGTCTCGTATTGGCCCTGTCGATACGCGTGGCCGTGCCAGCGTCGACCCCTCGACCCGGGTGTTCGGTTGAGCATAATTACGTGATCGATCAGAAAGCGCGGGCCGAGAACGCAGCCGAGCAGTTCCATCATCTGCGGGTGACCGGTGGCGATATCGAGGATGAAATCATCGTAGGCGAGGGGGAAATACTCGGGCATCATCCCTTGCCAGGCGAATTCATCGGTGACCAGACCGGGATCGAAGAGCCCGCGCTGGTACATGTAGTCCCGCAGGCCGGGTGGCTGAAAGCGCATCTGCTCTGAGCCACCACGATAACCGGCGAGGGTCTCGGGGGTGATCTTCCCCGGGTCGGGGCCGGTCAGGCCGCGACCGGCGTAGTCGATGGCACCCCAGTCGCTGTCCACGACGACGGCGTCGTTCATCGCCTGAAGCTTACTCAGGCTCGACGACCACTGGGTTCGACCGGCATCGGTCATGATCCCATCCCAGACCCAGTAGCCCTCGCGCTCGAAGAAGGCGCGGTCGAAGGCGGCCAGCCTCTCCGGATGCAGCAGGTCGTCGAGGCGGCTGGTTACACCGCGGTCCCTAGTGGGCATGGGTCAAACTCCGTCGCTAGATCAGGCAAGGTCGAAGCGATCGAGATTCATGACCTTGTCCCACGCCGCTACGAAGTCACGCACAAACACCTGCTGCGAGTCGTCACACGCGTAGACTTCCGCAATGGCTCGGAGCTGGGAGTTCGAACCGAAGACGAGGTCGACGCGGGTGCCGGTCCACTTGGGCTCGCCGGTGGCGCGATCGCGTCCCTCGAAAACATCCTCGGATGTGGAGGACACCTGCCACTCCGTGGCCATGTCGAGCAGGTTCACGAAGAAATCATGGGTCAACGTCTCGGGTCGCTTGGTGAAGACGCCGAGCTCGGACTGACCGACGTTTGTATTCAGGGCGCGCATGCCCCCGACGAGAACCGTCATCTCAGGAGCGGTCAATGTCAGCATGTGCGCCCGATCCACCAGCAGCTCCTCGGCCGATCTCCGGTGTGTGCTTCCGAGGTAGTTGCGAAACCCGTCGGCGGTCGGTTCGAGCGCCGCAAATGACTCTACGTCGGTGTCCTCTTGCGACGCGTCCGTGCGTCCCGGCGAGAAGGGAACCTGCACGTCTTGTCCCGCGTATTTCGCAGCTTTTTCGACCGCTGCGCACCCGCCCAGAACGATCACGTCAGCCAGCGAGACCACCCGCGAAACCTTCTGGCCGTCGGACTGCGAGCTGTTGAATTCCTTTTGAACCTCCTCCAGGGCCTGCAGCACTTTCCCCAGTTCGGCCGGCTGGTTGTTTTCCCAACTTTTCTGCGGCTCGAGGCGAATGCGCGCCCCGTTCGCCCCACCGCGTTTGTCGGTGCCGCGGAACGTTGCCGCCGACGACCAGGCAGTCGAGACCAGTTGGGAAATGGACAGTCCCGATGCGAGGATCCTGATCTTGAGGTCAGCGATGTCTTGCTCCCCGATCAGTTCAGCAGGGGCGTCGGGGACGGGGTCTTGCCAAAGCTGCGGCTCGGCGGGAACCATCGGACCAAGACACCGCGTGCGGGGCCCCATGTCGCGGTGCGTCAGCTTGTACCACGCCCTGGCGAAGGCGTCGGCGAATTCGTCCGGGTTATCGTGGAATCGCTTGGAAATCGGCCCGTAGATCGGGTCCACTTTCAGGGCGAGGTCCGTCGTGAACATCATGGGGGCGTGCTTCTTCGACGGATCGTGAGCATCCGGCACGGTGCCCACCGCAGATGCATCCGTGGGAGTCCACTGCGTCGCACCGGCAGGACTCTTCACCTGCTTCCACTCGTAGCTGAACAGGTTGTCGAAGTAGTTGTTGTCCCACGTCGTCGGCTCGGTGGTCCATGCGCCCTCCAACCCGCTGCCGATCGTATCGCCGGCTTTGCCGCTGCCATAGCTGCTCTTCCAGCCGAAGCCTTGCTCCTCGATGCTGGCACCCTCGGGTTCGGGACCTTTGTGCTGCTCTTCGGCAGCACCATGCGTTTTGCCGAACGTGTGTCCGCCGGCGATGAGCGCAACCGTCTCCTCGTCATTCATCGCCATGCGACGGAACGTCTCTCGAATGTCCCTGGCTGCAGCGAGCGGATCGGGGTTACCGTTCGGCCCCTGCGGATTCACGTAGATCAGGCCCATCTGAACGGCGCCGAGAGGATTCTCGAGTTCCCTGTCGCCGCTGTAGCGCTCGTCTTCAAGCCACTCGTTCTCAGGCCCCCAGTAAATGTCCTCTTCGGGCTCCCAGACGTCCTCGCGCCCGCCGGCGAAACCGAACGTCTTCAATCCCATCGACTCCAGGGCACAGTTCCCAGTCAAGATCATCAGGTCGGCCCACGAGATCTTCCGGCCGTACTTCTGCTTGATCGGCCAGAGCAACCGGCGCGCCTTGTCGAGGTTCACGTTGTCGGGCCAACTGTTGAGGGGCGCAAAGCGGAGAGTGCCGGAGGCTCCGCCGCCGCGGCCGTCGCCGATGCGGTACGTGCCGGCGCTGTGCCACGCCATCCGAATGAAGAACGGCCCGTAGTGGCCATAGTCGGCCGGCCACCAGTCCTGCGACATCGTCATCAACGCATCGATGTCCTTCTTCAGGGCATCCAGGTCGAGCGTCTTGAACTCCTCAGCGTAGTTGAACGCTTCACCCATGGGATCAGACAGGGGAGAGTTCTGGTGGAGAATCTTCAGGTTCAACTGATTAGGCCACCAATCTTTGTTCGCCGTGGCCCCAACCGCCGTGTGTCCATTGGATCCGCCCAACGCCGGGCACTTGCTTTCATTCTCCATTTTTTCTCCAATCGTATTCTGCATTTGTTTCTAATCCATTAACGATCATGATTCCTTGATTGGCAGCAATGGCACCATGCGTGGAGAAATATATAAACTTAAGTTCAGTGCGCAATTATTCCTTCAACACACGCCTCTCGACGCGTGGATCAAGGTTTCTACCCAAGTCAACACGCGCCATAACTGGCTGTATTTACAGCAAGATAAGGAGATTTAATGCCTGAGAAGCCCAACATCATCCTCATTATGACCGACCAGCAGCGGGTCGACACCATCGCCGCTTGGGGAAACGACCATATGACCACCCCCGCCATGGACCGCCTGGCCGCGACGGGCACCTCATTCCGCCAGGCCTTCTGCCCAGGTGCTACTTGCGTCGCTTCACGCGCCGCCATCTTCACCGGCATGTATCCCCACACCACCGGGACCTACAGCTTCAACTCCTGGGCCGAGCACCGCAACTGGGTGCAGGATCTGGCCGACGGCGGCTATTTCTGCGTCAACATCGGCAAGATGCATTTCACCCCGCGCGACGTGGCAGGCGGGTTTCACGAGCGCGTCATCGTCGAAAATCCCACCAGCAGGGCAAGGGCAAGCGGCGGGGCGGACGACGACTGGGGTCGCTTTCTCGCCCATCATGGCCTGGAACGGCCCAATGGGCGCGACCAGTCGGATCCCGATTGGAAGCAGAAATACCAGGGCATCCCCTGGCATTATGAGGAGCGCTTCCACAGCGACTTCTTCATCGGCGACTCGGCCCTGGGTTGGATAGATCAGAACCGGCACGAGGGACCGGTCTTTCTGCAGATCGGTTTCACCGGACCGCACGAGCCCTGGGATCCGATGCCTCGGCACCTGGAGATGTACCGCGACCGGCCGATGCCGCCGCGCTCCTTTCGAGAGGGGGAACTGGCCCACAAGCCGCCGCAGCAGGAGGCGCACAAGCGGTCGCTGGCGCAGGCGCAGCACGAGTCCATCATCGATATGTATTCGCCCACGGAGGAGGACATCGCCCAGATGCGGCGGCACTACTACGCCAAGGTGACCACGGTGGACGAAAAGCTGGGGGAGGTGATGGACGCGCTGGAGAGAACCGGCATGCTCGATAACAGCCTGGTGATCTTCTGTTCCGATCACGGCGAGCTGCTCGGCGATCACACCATGGCCTACAAGTGGCTGATGTACGACCAGATCGTCCACATACCGCTCGTCATCTGCGACCGCCGCTGTGACCGACCTGCAAGGCGAGGTGGGTCCGAGGCCGGTGGATCGGTGGAAGACCTGGTCTCTCTGATCGACCTGGGACCCACGGTCCTGGCGGCGGCTGGTCTCGAGACGCCCACCTATCTGGAAGGGAGGTCCCTGCTGCCCTACGTCGAGGGTGTCTCAGACCAGATGACTCCCCGCCAGTACGTTTACAGCGAGGACAACTACCTGGTGATGATGCGCAGTCAGACCCACAAGCTGGTCTACTATATCGGGCAGGAGGAGGGGGAGCTCTACGATCTGGTGGCTGACCCGGAAGAACTGTGGAATCTGTGGGAGAGCGAGGAACACCGATCCACCAAGCAGGAGCTGCTGTCGGATCTGCTGGCCTGGATGGCGGGCAGCGTCTACTACAACGCGGGATATCGTCGAGACCGGAGTCGCGACTATCGCATGCGCTGGCCTGGCGGCGGCGATCACTATCTTCACGGCGGGCACGGCGAGGCGCTGCCACGGCCCCCCGGACTTCTGTAGGCGCGGGCGGCTCAAGGCAAGTAGGCGTACGCCTTGGCCACAAAGTGGGCGTGCCGCTATGTGGATTAATAGCCACACTACAGCCAATGCCAATCTGAAGCGCCTCTTGCTTGACATCCAAGTCATTTCGGGGTATGGCTTGAACTATTATGGTGCGAAAATGTGAACCAATTTGGAGCCGTACAGGAGCCATACAATTATGAAGTCCATCACGATTCACGGATTGGAAGATGATCTGGACGAGAAGATCCGCAAAAAGGCAGGACAGAAAGGCCTAAGTCTGAACAAGACGATCAAGCTATTGGTCAGGGAAGCGCTGGGTGTGAGCAATCAGCCGCCAGACCACAGGCAGGATTTTGAGGATCTTTGCGGTATTTGGTCCCGAGCAGATCTCGAGGCGTTTGATGGCGCGACGGAGGATTTTGATCGAATCGATACCGAAGACTGGAAATGAAGCGCATCCTTCTCGACACCAACGCCTGTGCCCGGTTCTTTGGCGGCGACGAAGGCGTTCTCGGCGCACTGGGTCAAGCGGAAACGGTCTATCTCTCGACCATTGTAATGGCCGAGTTGTACGCCGGCTTCAGAGGTGGCAACAAGCTGCGAGAGAACAAAACACAACTGTCCCTTTTCCTGCAAAAGCCGACCGTCTGTCCACTCGATGTCACCACGGAAACTGCTGAGATCTTCGGCCAGGTCAAGGATACGTTGAGAAAAGCCGGTACCCCCATTCCAACAAACGATGTCTGGATTGCGTCCCAAGCCATCGAAACGGGATCCATCATTGTCACCTTCGATGAGCACTTTCACAGGATTCCAGGGCTCCGACTTTGGGATGGAGGAGATCTTGGCGATAGATTGACATAGGAATAGTGGACCCGCTGCCTGGATGGCGGGAACGCTGCTACGAGGCAGGCGATGGCGAGACTCTATTTCGAAAATTTCGTATGCGCTGGCCAGCCGACAGTTTTGCTTCACGGCGGACACGGCCAGAAACCTCCGGCGCCCGCCCGGATTATTGTAAGGATTCTCTCTGGTGCCGGGGACAAGCTCCAATCTTGACAGTGAACTCTGTTTCGTCGTGGATTCACCACGGCGGCATGGAATGCGAGCCGAAAAACACAGTTGATATGAAAGACAGGACATGAATATCCTCACTGGATCACTCCGGACATGAACGGAGCCGACGCGCTGGCGACCGCTCTCGTGGGACAGGGAGTGGAGTGGATGGGCACGCTCTGCGGCCACGGCCTGAACGAGGTGTACGCCGCCTGCGGGAGAGCGGGCATCCGCCTCATCGATACCCGCAACGAGCAGACGGCCGCCTACATGGCCGAGTGCTGGGGACGGCTGAGCCGCCAGGTAGGAGTCTGCGCCGTCAGCAGCGGCGTCGCTCACATAAACGCCCTGACCGGCGTCACCAACGCCCACTTCGATGGCGCTCCCATGCTCCTGATAACAGGCTGTGGGCCGATGAGTTCGGCGGGCCGGGGGCACTTCCAGGACTTTGACCAGGTGGCCGCGGCCGCTTCGCTGTGCAAGTACGCCAGGGTCCTCGACGTACCCGAGCGCATCCCAGAAATCGTCCACGAGGCCTTCGGCGCAGCGCGCAGCGGCCGCCCCGGTCCTGTGCACCTGACCTTTCCCATGGATGTGCAGGAGGCGCCGGTGGTCGCGGCGCCGCCAGCGGACCCGGGCGGGATCTCCGCTCAGGGCATGTGGCCCGGTGCCGACAGCATTCGTCGGGCGGTGGAGATGTTCGCCGCCGCCGAGCGACCTCTGCTGGTCGCCGGAAGTGGCGTCTACTACGCTGGAGCTGGCGAAGCGCTGACTCAGTTCGCAGCCGCCTACGCCGTGCCCTTCGTGGTGCCGATCTGGGACCGGGGCGCCGTGCAGGGACGCCATCCGGAGTACCTCGGCGTCATCGGCGCTGCCAGCGGTGGGCCGAGGCTGCTGGAAGATGCCGATCTCGTCGTCCTGCTGGGGGCGGCGGCCGATTACCGCGTCGGCCATCTTCTGCCCCCCGCCATCGCCGTCGGGGCCCGAGTCCTGCGGATCGATGTGGATCCGACCAGGTTGCACGGCATGGGCGGCGCCGATCTGGCCATTCAGGCCGATCCGTCATCGGCGCTCACCCGGATGCTGGACGCCTGCCGCGAACGCAAGCTGGCGGGCTTCGAGGCCTGGCTGAGCGAAGCTCGGAGCAGACGCGATTCGTATCGGAGCAAGGTGACGGCGATCTCCGGTCCTCGGGAGAAGGGCCTCCACGCCCTCGACATCGTTGAGGCCATGGCAGAGACTCTCGATGACGAGGCTGTGGTCGTGGTGGACGGGGGCAATATCGGTCAGTGGTTTCACCAGACCATGGCACGTGATCGATACCCTGAGACCTTCCTGACTTGTGGCGCCAGCGGCGTCGTGGGCTACGGGATCGGCGGCGCCATGGCGGCGCGCGCCGGCTACCCGGACCGCGCGGTGGTCCTGCTGTCGGGCGACGGCGCCGCTACTTTCAATATCGCCGACCTCGAGTGCGCCGCGCGCCAATCCCTTCCCTTTGTCATGATCGTCGCCGATGACGAGAGTTGGGGAATTACCGTAACCGGCCACATGAAGAGCTATGGCGAGGCTATGAGTTGCCGCCTGGGACCGGTCGACTTCGCCGGTCTGGCCAACAGCCTCGGCGCCCTGGGCATCCGGGTCGAGAGCAAAGAGGAGATGGTAACCGCTCTTCGGCGTGGACTGGGCGAGCGTCTCCCCGTCCTCATCCACGCGCCGATTTCCGGTGGTTTGCCGGGAGAGGATGCCTGACAAGGAGATTCTGCAAGGAGATTCTGCAAGGAGATTCTGCAAGGAGATTCTGCAAGGAGATTCTGCAAGGAGTTTCTGCAAGGGTTTCTGCAAGGACTTCTGAAGGACATTTGAAAGGAAGCGAGTGAGTGAATGAACCAACCACCATCTGAGTTTTCCAGGATCTCTCACGAGGAGCTCCACGCCTTTGTGTCGACGGCGGCGCAGAGCGTCGGACTCCCCAAGGAGAAGGCGGAGCTGCTGGCGAGCCTGTTGTCGGGCAATGATCTGCGCGGGGTCTTCAGCCACGGTACCCGGCAGATCGCCACCTACGCCCGCCTCATGCGGGAAGGTACCCTCAACAGCAACCCAAAAATCGAAGTGGTCGACTCCTCGCACTGCAGTCTGCTGGTGGACGGTGACGGCGGCGTCGGCTATTTCCCCGCTCACGAGGGCACGATGCGGGTGATTGAGAAGGCGAAGGAGAACGGCATCGCCGTCATGGTGACGCGCAACCACGGTCACTTCGGGGCCGCGGGGCTGTACTCCCGCATGACCCTGGAGCACGACCTGCTAACCTTCGTCACCTCCGGCGTTCAGCAGAAACTCAAGCCCGGCGACTCCATCTTCAGCGCCGGTGGCGGCTCTCCCATGTCCTTCAGCGCACCGGCCGGCGAGGAGGACTCCCTGGTACTCGATTTCGGCGCGATGCACGACCTGTACGGCGGAGACCCCCACCGCGACGAGATCGCCAAGCTCGCCCCCGGGCTGGTGCTTCGCTGCATCGGCATGGGGGAGATCTGCCAATCCTGGGGTGGGTTGCTAGCGGGTATGTCGATCAATCCGCCGGCGCCGTGGACCTTTCCCGGCGCCAATCAGGGGTCGATGGTGATCGCCTTTCGGATCGATCTGTTTGTCGAGCCGGCGGCATTCAAGCGCGAAATGGATGAATACGTGCGGCGTGTCCGCGAACTGACGCCGCTTCCCGGCTTTGACCGGTCCTTTCTGGCGGGTGGTGCCGAGGCTGCTCAAGAACGTCAGTACCGACATGAGGGCGTCCCCGTGGGACAGGAGCACCGACAGGTTCTGGAAGGGCTGGCCCGGGACCTCGGCATCGAGGTGCCGTGGCAGAGCTGAGCCCCAGGTGTTCGGTTCGAATCCGGATTTCAATCGTCATGCCCCTGAGAAAGTGACTGTATGCTCGTCGGAATCTCACCCCTCATCGGTCCCGAGCTCCTGTCCACCCTCTGCCGCATGGGACACGGCGATGAAATCGTCCTCGCCGATGCCCACTTCCCGGGCGAATCGTGCAGCCGGCGCTGCCTGCGCGCCGATGGTCTGCTGATCGCCGATCTGCTGGAGGGCATCCTGCCGCTCTTCGCTCTCGACACCTACGTCGACCACCCGGTCGCCACGATGGCGGCCGTTCCGGGTGACCAGGTCGATCCGGCGGTGGAGTCATCGTACCGGCAGGTGATCGACCGGCACTGGCCGGATACGCCGGCCATCGAGCAGGTGGAGCGTTTCGCCTTCTACGAGCGGACCCGCGAGGCCTTCGCCGTTGTCATGACGGGAGATACCGCCAAATACGGCAACATCATTCTCAAGAAGGGTGTGATCCCCAGAGGTTAGCTATGGCTATGACGGATGAGGAGAAGTTTCGCTTCGATCTGACCGGATTTCTGGTGAGACCCGCCATCCTCGAAGCCGACGAGGTGGCGGCTATCGTCGATCAAATCGACCGCATCAAGCACGATCCCGAGTCGCTGGCGCCGGCGGAGCGCGCCGTGCCGGGCGGGGCGTCCAGCCTCCTCATCGATCACCCGAAGGTGCTCGATGTGCTGCACGAGACCATCGGCCCGGAGGTCCGCCTCGAAGGCGCTTTCTGCGTCTGGCGCAAGCAGGGGGAGGCCCACGGGGATTTGCACGGTGGCGGTCCCGGGCAGGCCGATCCCATCTTCGGATACCGGGTCAAGAACGGCAAGATACACGCCGGCATGGTGCGGGTGGTATTTGAACTCACCGACATCGCCCGGACAGATGGGGCGACCCATTTCATCGTCGGCAGCCACAAGGCGGAGTTTCCCATGCACGCCGACCACATGTCGCTGGAGGAGGGGCGGCGCAGTGACTTTCTGGTCACCTATGAGTGCCCGGCGGGCAGCGCCATCTTCTTCACCGAGAATCTCTGTCACGCGGGTCCGGTATGGCGCCGGGAAACGCCGCGGGTGGCCGTGCTCCACGCCTATTCGCATCTGGCCACTCACTGGCACCGGCTCACCACGCCGCCGGAGGTGCTGGCGTCCCTGGCGAGGCAGCAGCAAGCCTACTTCCGACAGCCCTGGATCGCCGATTTCAGGACGAGCCCGGCGACACACAACACACTGGAGCGTTTCGTCGACTCGGAGGAGGCGCCGATCGACACCAATGACCAGCCATGAAGACCAAGCAGCCATGAATCCAGCCATGAAGACCAAGCAGCCATGAAGATCGTCAGCATCGATTGCGCTGTGATGGATGCGGGCTGGCGCCCGTGGGTCTTCGTGAAGATAGAGACCGACAGGGGTATCACCGGCTACGGTGAGTGCAGCGACGGGAAGAATCCCTGGGGTGTGGCCGGCACGGTAAAGGACATGAAGCCGCTGTTGCTGGGGACCGACCCGCGGGCCTACGAGATGCGGTTCTGGGACATGATCAGGGGCTCGCGACAGAGTCCTGGCGGTATCGCTGCCAAGGGAATCGCCGGCATCGAATGCGCTCTCATCGACATCAAGGCGAAGGAACTGGGGATATCGGTGGTTGAGCTTTTCGGCGGACCCACGAGGGAGGAGGTGCGGGTCTACTGGTCGCATTGCAGCACCAGCCGCGCCCTGCACCAGGAGCTGCTGGGGACACCGCCACTGCGGTCCATGGAGGACATCGCCGCTCTGGGCAGAGAGGTGGTCGAGCGGGGATACACCGCCCTGAAGACCAACATCGTCATCCCCGGTGATCCGGCGACCGCTTACTTTCCCGGTTTCGGCAGTGGTCCCGGAGGCACCGACCAGACGGTGGACGCCCGCCTCATCGGTCAAATAGAGTCACTGGTGGCCACCTTCCGGGAGTCGGTCGGTCCCGAGGTGGATGTCTGTCTGGACCTGAACTTCAACTTCAAGACAGAGGCGTGCATCCGCATCGCCCGGGCGTTGGAGGCGTACGATCTCATGTGGCTGGAGATCGATATGTACGACCCGCAGGCGATGCTGCAGATCAAGGAGTCGACCTCCATCCCGATCTGTACCGGCGAGAACCTCTACTACATGAGGGACTTCATCCCCTACTTCGAACTCAAGGCCGCAGACGTGTTCATGGTCGACATCCCCTGGAACGGTTTCTCCCAGGCCAAGAAGGTGGGCGACCTGGCCGAGGTCTACCAGTTCAACATGGCGCCCCACAATTACTACAGTCATCTGTCTTCTTTTATGAGCGCCAGCTTGTGTGGCGTCCTGCCCAATGTTCACATCATGGAGATCGACGTTGACGACGTGCCGTGGAAGGACGATATCGTCACTCAGCTGCCCAAAGTGGAACGGGGGATGATGAGAGTGCCCACGGCGCCGGGCTGGGGAACGGAGCTGAATTGGCAGGAGGTGCTGAAGCACCCCTGGAAAGACAAGAAATCCTATCTATAGGGGAAAGAGATGGCTCTCGAGATCGTCTTCGTAGGTGTATCCGGCGCGGCGCTTGGAGCCGGTGAGGAAACCGCCTGCTATGTCGTCAACGGCAATATTCTCATCGACACGGGGTGGAACGCCGCCGTGAGCATGCAGTCTTGCGACGTGGCGCCCACCGACATCGATCACGTCCTTATCACCCACTGTCATCAGGACCATACGCTGGGTCTGCCGGGGCTCTTTTTTGCCAATCGCAATCGCGCCCAGGCCAGACCGGACGCGCCAGCTATGCAGCTGTATGGCACCAGAGACCTGCCGGCGATCCGCGACGCCGCCTGTGCGATGCTGCAGGCTGATCGCGACCCCCAATGCGTGCCCGAGCATGAAGTGCGCCGCGTGTACCCGGGGGATTCGTTGGAGCTGGGAGCTGTGAAGGTGGATGTGGGACGGGCCTTCCACCCGCTGGACGCGCGCTGTTACCGCTTCACCGACACGGCGACGGGAGCCTCCGTCGTCTTCAGTGGCGACTCCGCCTATCACGAGGGCCTGGTCTCAATCGCCAGAGACTGCGATGTCCTCATTCACGAGGCGGCCGCGGGGCCCGACAGCGAGCTCGAGGCACGGCAGCGTTACCTCCACTCCCGGCCGCAGGACGCGGCGCGGGTAGCCAAAGAGGTGGGGGCGGTCTCGCTGGCGCTGGTTCATTACCAGCAATCGGCGGGACCCGAGATACTCAAGCGGGCGAAGGAGATCTTCCCGAGCACGCGTCTGGCCAGGAAGGGGCAGCGGTTGCAGATCCTCGGCCCGGGACAGGCGGTGTGGCTCTAGTGCTGGCCGGCGCAATTCCGTCGGCGCACGGCCGCCGAAGATCAGTACAACACGCGGTAGAGCTGCTTGGGGTAGTCGCCGACCGCGGGGTGATTCCGTCCTAACAGGTGAAAGACGGAAACTAAAGCGTCTTTGGCGGCACCCTGGCGGAAGTCCTTGTCGGCCGACACGACGGCGAACCACTCCTTCAAGGCGGTCTCATAGTCGCCTGCCACCGCGGCGCAGCATCCGAAAGTGAAGCGAGCCCCCAGGTCGTCGGGGTTGGCCAGTAGCTTCTCGGCGCAAACCTGGTGCCCCCCGGCGTTTTGGCAGGTGACGCTGAAGTTCAGTTGAGTCAACAGCGCCTGTCCCTGGTCGTACTCGGGATTGCCCTGCTCGATACCGCTCACCAGTTCCCTCACCTGGTCGGTCTCGCCTTGTAGAAGGCGAATCCGGGCGAGCCCGATTACGGCCCCAAAAGCCTCCGAATCCTGGGCGAGTACCTGGTCGTAGAGCACTTCGGCGCCCGTGAGGTCGCCCGCATCCAGATGGGCGCTTCCCTGACTAAGGAGTTCCTCCACGGTCTCCGCCTCCGAGGCGGGTGCATCCGGTACGTGTTTCCTGAGCAGGGCTTCTATCTGGTCCTTCGGCAGGGCTCCAGTGAACTCGTCCACCAGCTTGCCATCCATGACCACCTTCACCGCGGGGATGCCCTGGACGCGAAAGGACATGGCCAACTCCTGGTTGTCGTCGACATTTACTTTGGCCAGAGCCACGCCCGGGCCCAGGGCGGTGATCACCTCTTCCAGCATCGGACCGAGGGTTTTGCAGGGGCCGCACCACGGCGCCCAGAAGTCCACGACGATGACGCGGTCGGAGGAGCCCTTGATAACGGTCTCCTCGAAGGTAGCGGCTTCAACATCAAAGATCTGTGACTTCACTTCCATCAGAACGGTCGCCTCCTGGCGTCTCCCAGTTGTCTTTGCGGCAGGTGATTCACTGTTAGCTCAGGGATGATCACCTGCGCTATTGTGCCCGTCCTCGCCCGGCGATCTCCCATTCCTCCTCGACCAGCCCACCGCGGAGGGCAAAACTGCGATTGTGGAGGTTGGTCGTCATGCCGCCGTGCTGGGGGATGAAGGAGAGCACGTCGCCCACTTTGAAAGTATGGTCGGATGCGGAGATGTCCACATGTCCATGCTCCACCGACATCCCTTTGATCCAAATCTCGGGATGCTCGATGCAGTAGCCATAGGGCGTCGTCGGATAGCTGGTAAAGGCCTTCTGGCCGGCATCGACGATGATCTGTCCCGGCCGCGCCGTGCTGACTACGGTGACCACCACTCTCAGCGGGCAACGGGAGGGATGGAGGTCCTCCCGCTTGCCCACGCGCGTCATTCCCTCGTAGGCGTACGAGCCGATGCGGGTCTCGGTGCACCCTAGGGACTTTGAGATTGCCTCGCTGCCGGTGCCGCCGCCGCTGACGGTTGGCAAGGGCAGACCGGCCCCATCCATAAGGTGACGGACCTCATCGAGAAAAGGCCGCACGCGCTCGCTGCTGGGATAGGTCATGACGCCCTGAAACTCCAGTCCTGGAAGCCCGTCGATGAGTTGCGCCAGCTCCAGGGTGTCGGCAGGCGATTGCACTCCGCAGCGACCACTGCCGGTGTCCATTTCGACGATGACGCGAATCGAGCAGTCGGTGGCGGCTGCCTGGGCGGAGAGCCCCTGTACGGTAGCGGCCGAGTCGGCCGCCACCGTACAGGGGCTCTCCGCCGTCTTCAGGAGGCGGGTCAGGCGCTCGAGTTTTGGCTTGCCGACGATGTTGTAGGGGATGAGAATGTCTCCGATGCCGGCCTCGTCCATCGCTTCGGCTTCCCCCAGCTTCTGGCTGACGATGCCGATGGCGCCGGCGGCCAGTTGTCGGTGGGCGATAGCGGGCGTCTTGTGGGTCTTGGTGTGAACCCTCAGCCCGATGTCCAGGCGATCACAAGCCTTCTGCAGATCGCCGATGTTCTTCTCCAGGACGTCGAGGTCGACGGCTAATGCCGGCGTGTCGAGCTCTGTGTAGTGCATGGCTGATTACGTAGTATCGCCCGGAAACGGCGGGGCGTCCTGTTAGAGATGGCAGGGAGGAGGGCTCGGGAGGCAAGTCGAATGCCGGAGCCTGCCTGAAGCGGCACGCCGGCCGTGGTCCCGTCAGCGACCCAAAATTCCACATCGGCGTCGCCGATCAAAGTAAGAGCAAGAGATTTGGGTGGCTGCACAAAGCGCAGACAACAAAGCGCAGACCGGCGCCATACGCGCCGTATAGTGTACCCCAAACGCCTCTGTTGCGAAAGCCCAGAATCCTTATTTTCTTGTGGTCCGACGCCTTGCCCGGAGACTGTTGCCGTTTGTTTTACAGTATTTGCCAGCCTCTTCCCCGAGTCAGCTTTCACTTCTGGGAGTGGTGAGATGAGAGCAAGGTGTGACGGCGCTCTCCCCGCCCCGTGGAGGGAGGTCGCCGCTTCGAGTTAATCGACACAGGCTACACCCAACAGGCTACACCCAACAGGCCACACCAACAGGAGACATGAGGATGACCGCACTGCGCATTGGAATCATCGGCGCTGGCGCCAATACCAAAAGCCGCCACATTCCGGGTTTTCAGGAGATTGAGGGAGTGGAGGTAGTGGCGGTGGCCAACCGCACCCTGGTGTCGGCCCAGAAGGCGGCCGACGAGTTCGGTATTCCGGGCGTCTTTGAGGACTGGCGGGAGCTGGTGCAAAGCGATGGCGTCGACGCCGTGTGCGTGGGCACCTGGCCGTACAAGCACTGTCCCATCACGCTGGAGTCGCTGAAGGCGGGCAAGCATATCCTCACCGAAGCGCGCATGGCGATGAACCTGTCCGAGGCGCGGCAGATGCTGGCCGCGTCTCAACAGAGCGATCGCGTTTCGATGATCGTTCCCGCACCGATGTTCCTGGAGACGGAATCGGTGCTGCTGGCCATGGTGGCGGATGGCTACTTCGGCGATTTGCTCGAGATCCATGTCAACGCCCTGAGCGGCGGCTACAATCCGGAGGCGCCGCTACACTGGCGCCAGCGACGCGATTTGTCCGGCAACAACATCATGGGTATGGGCATCTACAACGAGACTGTGCGCCGCTACGCCGGACATGAAAAGGCCCTCAGCGCGCACGCGACCAGCTTTTCGACCCAGCGTACAGACCCGGAATCGAATCAGCGGCTACCCGCCGATGTCCCCGAGAGTCTGGGTATTGTCGCACAAATGGAGAGCGGGGCGACCGCCGTCTATCATATCAGCAGCGTGGCGCGGATGGGTGAGGGCGGTATCGAAATGCACGGGACCCGAGGCGCGTTCAAGCTGGGTGCCGGCGGCGCCTGGGTAGCTGGTGACGGCGACGCGGAGTACCGCAAGCTAGAGGTGCCGCTCGACAAGCAGGGCGGATGGCGGGTAGAGGCTGACTTCGTCGATGCCATCCGCGACGGCAAGCCAGTAACCCACACCAGCTTCGAGGACGGTGTCAGATACATGGAGTTCACCGAAGCCGTCAACATCAGCCTCGCCCAGGGGCGGCGGGTGGAGCTGCCGCTGGGGTGAGTCCTCGACTTCCTTGGACCCGTGGCGTGTAGATCCGCGGAATCGCGGACCAGGGGATTCTCTACCCGGCGGTGATCTTAACGGCCGCCGCCAACGGAGACGCGGAGGTACTGGCGCTGTTCGGCGGTGCTGACCGCCTCTGCCAGGTCCTTCAGGGCAAAGGGGGGACTCACCAGCGATTCGTAAGGGTACCGCGAGGCGGTGCGCTCGAGGAAAGCCATCGCCTGGTCGAGGTGACGGGGAGCGTAGTTGTGTACCCCGCGGATGGTCAGGCACTTGCGGATGATCTGCTCGCCGGTCACGCCTTCCAGCTGCGTGGCCGGGTGCACCATGCCGACGAAGCCGTAGTAGCCGCCCGGTCGAAGCAGGCGGATCCCCTCCGGCACCAGAGATGAGACCCCGGCCGCTTCGATGACGGCGTCCAGTCCCCAGGGCGCCGCTTCCTCAAGCGTTTGCTTGGCGCGACTGTATGGTCCCTCGCCGCCCACCACCGGTGTCGCTCCGAAGCGCCGGGCTATGGCCAGGCGACCCTCATCCACGTCCACGCAGAACACGCGCTTCACGCCTTTGTCCACCAGGAGGGCGCAGGTGTACAGCCCGACGAGCCCGGCGCCCTGGACCAGGGCGGTGTGGCACTGGTCGGGCCGAATACTCGAGATAGCGTTGATGGCGGTGGCCAGGGCGCAATTGGCCGGCGCCACGACCGCGTCGGGCAGGGACTCGGCGGGTCGACAGATGTGGGTCCCGGGACGAAGCAGAATGTGAGAAGCGTAGCAGCCGTTGAGGCCGGATCCATTACTCAAAGCGGCGTGTCCGTACTTGAAGACGGTGCGGCACTTCTCCGGCAACCCATAGGTAGTACAGAAGACACAGTGACCGCAGCTGTCGGCGATACTCCAGGTGACGCGGTCACCGATCTCTAGCGGGCGGTCTTCGTTGGGCTCTTCGCTGGTTTTTTTCCTGGGCTCCCCCATCGCCGTCACCACCCCGACGCCCTCGTGGCCGAGGATAGCGGGTACCGGCTCGGTACGCAGCCCCTTAAGGGTATGAAGATCCGAACCGCAGATCGTCGCCAGGCGCATCTGCACGAGCACCTCGCCCGGCATGAGCGACGAGGGCAGAGGGCGCTCGGACCATCTCAAGCCGCGATCGGGCCCGTCGAAGACCTGTGTGCCGGCAGTCGGGCTCGTCACCACTAGTGCTGCCCGGCGCAATTCCGTCGGCGCACGGCCGCCGATCCATCCCGGTTCGCTGGTTTCACCGACTCATTTGCGCCGGGCAACATTAGCGTTTCTTGCGCCAGTATTTTTCCAGCTTGTCCTGAGGGTCGAAACCCAAGAGGCGTCGCGCCTTGGCGTTCGAGTACTTGCCATGGGGAAGGTCGGTGGTGATAAAGAAGATCTCGTTGCGGGAGGGGAGAGTCGCCAGATCGACCTCGAGAGCGAGGCGGGCAGCCTCCCCGGCATCGCGGAAGGTGACGCTGAAGCTGTTCAAGTCGAGACCTTCCGCCCCGGGATCGGGCTGGGGCGGCTTGAAGTTCAAGAACAGCAGACAGAGGATGTGGATCGGGTGGTTCTCGGAGAAGATACGGCAGATTTCCTGGCCGGCGGCTTTAGAGAGAGCGTAGAGTCCCGTGCCCGAGTGAGCGGGGACTTCTTCGGCGATGCCGTAGTCGAAATCGTAGTAGACCGACCCCGTTATCGTGAAGTGCGGGCCGGTATTGACAAACCGGCTCATGCCGTGTTCGACGGCGGCCCGGGCGGCGTTGTAGGTCCCCAGGGTGTTGACGTCGAAAGCGATCTTGCCGTCGCTCCTGAGGACGGAGCAGTTGACCATGGCGTCCATACCCTCGGCCGCCGACATCACCTGATCGAAGTCGGCGACGTCCACGGCGCGACTGTCGTGCGGGGTGTCCGGTTCATTGACGTCGGTAACCCGCAAGTCGTAGTCCCCGCCTTCGAGAGCTTTGACCACCCATGGTCCCAGCTTGCCATCTCCACCGAGAATCAGAACCTTCATGCCGGGACCTCCGAGAAGTCGACAGCGGGCTCAAACCCCAAGAGCTGCTGCGCTCGTTCAGTGCTGAAGCGGGAGCGCGTGGAGACCGACTGGAAGTGGAGGACCGCGAAGTGGGGCAGCTCGGCGTCGACGGCGGCGGCAATCGCCCCGGCCGCATCACCCAGATCCAGCCATAGCGGATCGTAGGGCTGCCCCCCGATCTGCCGGTGGTCGACCAGATGGCCCAGGCGAAGACAGACCAGGTCGAAGCCGCCCTCCAGGCAGAATTCCTCGGCGATAAACTCCCCAAGATATGGGGCCATTACGGCTGGCTCGGTAGTGGGCCTGGGTCGCCAGTTCTCGTTCACTACCAGGTTTTCGTCGTAGGGCAGGAACAGGTCGAGTGAGCTCAGATAGATAACACGGCGCACGCCAGCTTCGGCGGCGGCCTTAAAGAGGTTGTAGGTGCAGCGCGTGCAGGAGTCGATCCAGTCGGCGGGCGAGGCGGCCGACAGTCCCGCCGCTTGTCCCCGCAACGGCCCGGGAAGGGGCTGCGGAAAGGGCTGCGGAAAGGGACTGTGGACAACGGTGTCCACGCCCTTCATCAGGTCGAGGGTGCTGTCGTCGTGATCGAGCCCGGATTGGCGGAAATCCAGCTGGGTCTCCACAGGGGTGCGGTCGGTGAGTCGCAGCGTATGCGCCGAGGATGCACCCAGGGATTCGGCCAGTGCGTTACCGAGGGGGCTGGCGGCGCCGGTTATGAGTATCACCATCAAAGGATCTGCTGGTCGAAGTTCATCGGCGTCATGTCGTGGATGTCGCTGTCGTACAGAGCGGTGGGAGACTGCATTTCCAGGACGGCCTTCTCGTGCAACTCTTCGATGGTGCGGCATCCGGCGGTCGCCATCGAGGCTCGCAGAACCTGGAGTACGATGGGCAATTTATCGTAGATTGAACCCAGGTGGGGGACGTAACCGGTGATTCCCTCCTCGAAAAAGAGGTTCTTGAGTTGAGCGTAGCGGCGGTGGTTGTGCGCCTTGGCGCTGCCCTCCATCCAGTATTCCTTGACGATTTCGCCGCCGTCGTTGCGCACCATGTTGCCCGCTCCCTCGGTGTAGCGGGCGAAGAAGTTCCCCATCATGAGGGAATCGGCTCCCAGGCACAGACCCACCGCCATCTCGGCGGGACCGCTGATGCCGCCATCGGATATCAGCGGCACGTAGCGCCCCCCCTCCCTGCGGGCGAGCTCCTCGCGGGCCGCGGCGATCGCCAGGAGACTGGAAGCCTGCCCCCGGCCGGTGGCCTTCACCTGTTGAGTGGTGCACCCGGAAGCGATTCCCATCCCCACTTTGACGGCGTCGACGCCGGCCTCGGCCAGGAACTCAAAACCTCTGGCGGTGACGACATTGCCACCGATGACCGGGATGTCATAGTTGGATTTGATCCATTCCACCATCTGTCGCTGGTAGTGGGTGTGGCCGTCCGAGGCGTCGATGACCAGAACGTCCACCTCGTGCTCTACCAGACATTGGGCGCGCTCCCGGTCCTCCGGATGGGTGGAGACTGCCGCACCAGCCAGGAGCCGCTTCTTCTGGTCGATAGATTCGTTGGGATGCTCGAGGTGCTTGTCGAGGTCTCTCTTGAAGACCACCGCTTGGAGCGTGCCGTCGACGCCGGAGATGATGGGGAGGAAGCCGCGGCCGTATTTGATCATCAGCCGATTGGCTTCCTTGAGATCGTCTATGTCCACTCCGGCCTGAACATCGGTGCGCATGCGCTCCTCGACGTGGCAGGCGTGGTCCCGGCGCACATCGAAGTCCTTGTCGGTGATGATGCCGGTGAGCTTGCCGCTAAACTCGCCCGAGTCCGTCACCGGGAAGGTGGAGTAACCGGTCTCTTCCATGATTTCGATGACGCTGCCGATAGTCTGTCTCGGAGAGAGGGTGGTGATGTTGGTCTGGAAGCCCGCCTTGAAGCGCTTGACCCGGTCGATCTTCTCGCACTGGTCCTCGATGGACTGGCTCACCGGGAGAATGCCGATGCCCCCAAGCTGGGCCAGCGAGATGGCCATTTCGGTGCCGGTCACCGCCTGCATGGCGGCGCTCAAGAAGGGCGTATGGAGATGCAGGAAACCGTCGGGCGTGCTGCAGAGTCTGGTACTGAGGGATACGTTCAGTGCATTCCCGTCGGGGGGGGTGTAACCGGGGAGAATGCGAAATTCCTTGAGGCTGTGCGAAGGGGTGTCCAGCACGGTCGCCATGGGTGCGCGTCCTTTGGGGAGAATGCGGTTGGGTGCAGCGTGGGGCAGGGCCGGTATCTCGTTCTGGCATTTGCTCGGCACTTGTCCTGGCTGAAGACTCAGAAAATAGGCCTGCGAGCTGTTTTCTTCAAATCTGGAATAGCGTAGTATTAGTAGTAGAGGGTTGCGTTCATCATTGTAATTCGAGGCAGATTCGGGAATCTCGAGGAAGGAGTCAGGTCATGCCTTACAGGAGGAACCACTCTGGAGGGAACGACAGCAATCAGCTGGTTGGGTTTCTGGCAGGCTGCATCGCGGGGATCGTCGTCGGCGGAGCCCTGGGGATGTTGATGGCGCCCCATCGGGGTGACATTACCAGGCGCAAAATCGCCCGCAAAGCCGAACAGACCAAGGACCAGGTGGTAGAGAAGGTGGAGGATCTGATGGTTCACCGGAGAGAGGCCGCAGGGGATGTCGACGAAGAAGCAAATAGCTGACGCGGTGCGCAGCCGCCTGGCCGATGTGGCCGGGAGGGGGCGCACTCTGGGGCAAGCGTTGAAGGTCCGGGCCGATCTGGCCGCCGGTCGGCGGCGCCTACGAGCTGCCTACGCCCAACTGGGAGAGGAGGCTTACGTCCAACTCCGCGACGGGGGAATGGAGGCCGACGCCACCATGACGACTTTCAGGGGCCGCATCGACGACATCAAGGCGGAGGTGCGGACCCGGGAAGCGGAGTTGAAGGAGATCATGACCGGCGTTCTGACTCCGTCAAAGTAGCTCTGGCTCCGCCCAATAAGGTGGTGGTGCGATCCCGGATCCGGTGAGCGCTTTCTCGAGCGGTGGATCGGCGCCAGGCCAATGCCCGCCGCGATTGAGATGGAGAATAGGTGATGGTATGGTGCGATTTCTCATCGGCATGATCCTGGGGATTATCGCCGGGATGCTCCTCTTCGGGTCGCTCATTGAGCGGATGGAACCCGACGCGGATTGAGCACGGATTGAGCACGGATTGAGCACGGATCGACGGACGCCGCCCTGTTCTATTGCGGCATTGCAGCGGGCGGGGTCCAGCGGCGCTATCCCTGATCCTGAGCGCTGAGGTGCAGCCGGTAGAGCCGGGCATAGATACCGTCCATCTGGATCAGCTCCTCGTGGCGGCCGCGTTCTCTGATCTGTCCCCGGTGGAGGACGATGATGTTGTCGGCATTGCGGATGGTCGAGAGCCGGTGAGCGATGACGATGGAGGTGCGGTCTTTCATCAGCTTGCCGATGGCGTCCTGGATGAGGTGCTCGGTTTCGGTATCGATATTGGCGGTGGCTTCGTCCAGTACCAGAATCTCCGGCTCAAATGCCAGGGCGCGGGCGAAGGAGAGCAGTTGGCGCTGACCGGAGGACAAGGTGGACCCCCCCTCCGCCACCGGGTGATGAAACCGGCCCGGAAGGCGCTCGATGAAGCGATCGGCATTGACGTGACGGGCGGCCGTTTGCACTTGCTGCGCGGTTATGTTCTCCTCCCGCAGAGAGATGTTGCTCTCGATGTCGCCCGAGAACAGGAAGACGTCTTGCTGAACGATGCCGAAGCGGCGGCGCAGATCCTCTAGAGGCCAGTCCCGCACGTCCCGTCCATCCACGCTGATCGACCCCTCCTGCACATCGTAGAAGCGGCACAGCAGATTGACCATCGTCGTCTTGCCCGATCCGGTGGCTCCCACGATGGCCAGACTCTCGCCTGCCTGTACGCTGAAGGAGACATCGGCGAGCACGTAGTCGCTGCCGTCCGGGTCGTACTTGAAGGACACCTTGTCGAACTCGATGGCCTTGGTTGGGGAGGAAGTCGCCTCGGGAAGGCTGGCGCTTCCAGCGGGTTCAGCGGGCGTGTCGAGCAACTCGAATATGCGCTCGGAGGCCGCCATGGCGCTCTGCAGGAGGGCGTAGCGGTCGCTGATGTCCATGATCGGCCGGAAAAAGCGTCGTACGTATTGAAGGAAGGCGACGAGGACACCCAGCTCGATGCGGCTCTGAAGGACGGCGCCCGCTCCATACCAAATGATCAAGGCCATGCCCGCGGTGCCGACAAATTCGGTAAATGGGAAGAAGATGGCGAAATAGCCGATCTCCCGTTCTTCCGCCCGTCGGTAGGGGAGGTGCTCCTCGTCGAACTCCCTCAGGTTGCGCGATTCTCTATTGAACAGCTGCACCACCTCCATGCCGGAGATATTCTCCTGCAAGTAGGAGTTGATGCGCGCCAGGCGCAGGCGCAGCTCCCGATAGGCCTTCACCGCCTTGCCCTGAAGATAGAAGGTGGCCACGCCCAGGACGGGGATGACGGTGCAGGTCAACAGCGTCAGTTGCGGATCCATATCCGCCATGAAGACGACGATGGCGATGAGGGTGAGGAAGTCCATGAAGACCGAAACCACACCCTCGGTGAAGAACTCGTTGAGGGCGTCGACGTCGTTGGTGGTTCGGGTCATGGTGCGGCCCACCGGCGTGCGGTCGAAGTAGCGCATGGGCAGCCGCTGCAGGTGGACGAAGATCTGCCGGCGCATGTCCCGCATGACGTACTGGCCGGTCATCTCCGTCACCATGGTCTGGCCGTACTGGGCGATGTACTGGACGACGATGCTGGCGAAGAAGGCGAGGATGATCCAGTGGAGTCCCGCCAGGTCCCCCTTTAAGATGTAGTCGTCTACACCGATCTGGGTCAGTCTCGGTCCGATCTGGCTGGAGACGGCGGCCACGAGAATGAAGGCGAAGGCGATGGCGACCCTGCCCTTGTAGGCCCCCAGATAGGAGACCAGCCGGAGCGTCAGCCGGAACTGGAAGGGGCTCTCCTGAATCTCCTCCTCCTGGGAGGGGTCTGCGGTCACAGGGACTCCAGTTCAGCGGCCAGTCTCTGGCGCTCGTCGATTTCGGCGTAGAGACCGCCCTGCGAGACCAGGGAATTGTGATCGCCTCGTTCGGCGATGCGGCCCTCGTCCAGGACGATGATCTGGTCGGCGGATCGCAGCGTCGATATGCGGTGGGCGATGATGATGGTTGTGCAGTGGGTCGTGGCGCCGCGCAGGTATCGGAGGATGGCTTCTTCGGTATGGGTGTCCACGGCCGACAGGGCGTCGTCGAGGATCAGTATCCGGGGCTGCCTCATGATGGCCCGCGCCAGCGTCGCCCGCTGCTTCTGGCCGCCCGACAGCGTCACTCCCCGCTCTCCTACCAGGGTCTCGAAACCCTGGTCGAAGTTCGCCACCTCGCTTGCCAGTTGGGCGCCCTCGGCCGCGTCGAGAACCTCGTCGAAGGTGGCTTCCTCCACCCCGTAGGCGACATTGGCGGCCACGGTTTTCGAGAACAGGAAAGGGGACTGGGAGACGTAGCCGATCGCCTGCCTGAGCTCGCCCAGCGGCCATTCGCGCACGCGGGTCCCGTCGATGAGGAGTTCTCCCTCACCGGTTTCGATCAACCGCGGTATCAGCCGGGCCAGGGTGGTCTTGCCGGACCCGACGCGACCAATCAGCCCCAGCGTCGATCCGGCGGGGATGCTGAGGTCGATGTCGCGCAACACGGGAGTGCCGTTGTAGGCGAAGCTGAGGTGGCGAAAATCGATGTGTCCGACGATCCGCCCGGCGTTGGCGCGTGTCTCAGGAGGGGGGGACGGAACCAGCGCATTACGCTGACTGGGTTCCTGGTCGGCGATGTCCGGCTCGACCTCCATGATCTCATTGATGCGACGCATGGACACCAGGGCGCGCTGGAAGCGGTCGATTACCCAACCCATGTAGGCGATAGGGCGAATAAGCAGGGTCAGGTAGGCGTTGAAGGCGACGAAATCACCCATGCCCAGCTGGCCGTCGATGACCGCCCTTCCCCCGAGCCACAGGTTCAGGCCCAGCCCCATCGAGGCGATGAGGAAGGAGAGTGGTCGGTACACGGCGCGAGCGCGGATGAGATGGTGGTTCATCGCCAGGTAGTCGCCGTTGAGCTTGTCGAAGGCGCGCGTCTGCACGTCGGTAAGGGCGTACGCCTTGACCACGCGGATGCCCGACAGGTTTTCCTGCACGAAGTTACTGATGGTCCCAAACTGTTCCTGAATCGCCTTGAAGCGCGTGTGAACGAGGGCGGCCATACGGATGATGAAGAGACTGAGAAGTGGCAGAGGAATCAGCACGAGCAGGGCCAGCTGCCAGTCTATAGTGCACATCATGGCGATGCAGAAGCAGAAGATCAGAGAGGTCTCGACGATACCGCGGATGCCGTAGGTGAAGAAGATGCGAACCGAGTTGAGATCGTTGGTGGCGCGGGACATCAGGTCGCCGGTGTGATGTTGCTGGAAAAACGCCAGCGGCATGCGCAGGAGGTGGGCGAAATAGGCCGTGCGGATGTCGTATTCTACCCCCGTCGAAGTAGTCCCGAGCAGTTGCCGCATGGCGTATCCCCCGGCGGCGACGACGACGGCGAGGAGGAGAATCCACATTGCGTACCCGGCCACTGCGCTCAGCGGGTCGAGCTCAGGAGCAGGGGAGGAGACGGGGTCCAGCGAGTCGATCGCTCTGCCCAGCAGGAGCGGGATGCAGGCGGCAGCGGCTTGAGCCAAGGCGATGGCCACCACCCCTACGGCTATACGTCTGTGATAGGGACGGGCGTACTCGGAGAAGGGACCGAACATACCGGAGGTCAGGAGCCGCCGGCCAGTTCGGAGAAAACGGATGACAGAAGGGGCCGGATGCACTCGGCGGCACGGGCCCGGTGGCTGATCTCGTTCTTCATTTCCGGTGTCAGCTCAGCCATGGTCTTTCCGAGGCGGGGAAGGACGAACACCGGGTCGTAGCCGAACCCGCTGTCCCCTTTTGGACGCCCATTGATGACGCCCTCACAGGCCCCTTCGCCGTGGCAGACGCGCCCATCCGGCGCCACAGCGACGATGCAACAGCGGAAACGGGCCCGCCGCTGGTCGGGGGTGGCGTCTTTGAGGTTGTGCAGGAGCAGCAGACAACGCCCCGCGTCGTCCAGGCCATCCCCCCCGTAACGCGCCGATCGCACGCCCGGGTCCCCGCCAAGTCCATCCACCTCGAGGCCGGAGTCGTCGGCCATCGAGATCAGCCCGGAAGCGTGGGCGAAGGCACGGGCCTTGAGGGTGGCATTTTCGTGGAAGCTGGCGCCGGTTTCCTCGACGTTCAGCTGCAGTTTCAGGTCGGCCGGGGAGAGCAGGCGGAGTTTTGGAAACAGCCGGCGGAACTCTCGCAGCTTACCGGGGTTGGTGGTGGCCAGCAGGAGCGCCGCGCCCGTCTCGCCACTGGCTTCTGCCGGCAGAGGAGAACTCACTTCGGTCTGGACAGCTCCTCGAGCTTGTAGGTACAGTAGTCCTTGAAACGGCTGTCAGAAGATGCCTTGGTGTACCACGTGATCGCCTCGGACACCTCGCCCAGCTGGTGGTGGGAATCGGCCATAACCACCCAGGCAGCGACGTAATCCCGGCGCTGTCTCATGGCGGCTCCGGCCGCCTTCGCCGCTTTCCGGAATTCGCCCATACCATAGTAAGCCTCGGCGAGCCGGTAGTGACTCTCCGCCTTCTTGCCGTCCAGATCGATCGAGCGCAGGAGCGGGTCGACGGCTTCGTGGTAGCGCGTCAGCTGGATGAGTGAGTGACCGAGAAGCATGTGGCCACGGGCAAACTTCTTATCGATGGCCAGGGCGTGTCGCAGGGTCGATTCCGCCCCGGTGAAATCCTCGGTGGCAATCTGTACCCGGGCGAGTCCGCTGTACGCGTCGGTAAAGGTGGAGTCGATGGCGATTGCCTGTCTGTAAGCCTGGGCAGCGGATGCATACTCACGCTTCTGCTTGTGAATGTCGCCCAGCGATCGGTATGGTCGCACGTACTTGGGATCGGCCTTGATGGCCAGCTCAAAGGCCGTCTTTGCCGCGCCCTCGTCCCGCAGCCGCAGGTGAGAGAGGCCGACGGTGTAGTGGATTCGCGCATCGTCCGGTCTCAGCGCCAGAGCCTTTTTGAAGGCGCCGATGGCCTCGCGGTACTTGTGCTTCTGGTAGGCCCCGAGCCCGGATTTCGAGTACGCTTCGGCGAGCTGGGAAGGGATGGCATTCATCGCCCTCTCCAGCGAGACCCCAATTCGCTGCGCCCGGAGGAGAGCCTCGACGGCGCGGTCGAACTGGCCCAGTGTCTTGTAAGTCTTCCCGAGCGCGTAAAAAGCATCGCCGTAGGTCGAGTCGGCGGCGGTGGCGGCCTCGAATTCGAAGGCGGCGTCCCGAAAGTTCTGGGCCGACAGCGCGCGCAGGCCATCGCTGTAGTGCTCGATCGCCTCAGCTGACGGGCCGTCGTTGGCGCCCGCGTCAACAGTGTCATCCGCCAGTCCCGCCGATGCCGTGAAGGCAGCTACCAGGGCGGCGATCATCAGCCTCGCTGCGGTGGGGCGATGGTGGAATCCAGCTTTCATGTAAATATGGGGCGGGCGAGGTCGTTCATGAGGTCCTTTGCGATCGAATCAATACCCATAGTCTCCAAGTCTTTCGTGGGGGTGGTATCGAATTCAGGACTCGCCAAAGCGCAGGCGGCCAAAGCGCAGGTGGTGGTGCCTGGGATTTCGAGACGGGCAAACTAAGGGGGGGCGAACAAGTTGTCAAAGGGACGCTCCCAGTCTACCGTAGTACATTAGGGCCTACCGTAGTAGATAGGCGACGGGATCTGTACCGGCAGCCGTGTGAGGACGCGGCATCGAGCCGTCAGGGCGCGATAAGGCGAGATAGGGCATATAATCTGTCATGGCAGAGCTTCCTTCATTGGTATGGCGTTGGGCGTGGGGCCTGGCCACGGAGGTCCAGGGCATTTTCGAGCACACCTACACGGGCGCGGCGGTGGCCACATTCTGGGACCTGACCTCTCAGTTGTGGTACTTCGTCGTCGTCGGCGCGCTGTTCAGCGCTCTAGCCTGGCGCTTCCTGCCGCGGGAGCGCATGCGCCAGGCCCTGGCGGGGCGTACCGCTGGTCCCGTGGTCGTGGCCAGTCTACTCGGGCTCGCGTCGCCGATGTGCACGTTTGCCGCTATCCCGGTGGTTGGGACCTTGTTGAAAAGCGGCCTGCCGGCGCCGCCGCTCATGGCCTTTCTGGTGGCCTCGCCGCTCATGAATCCCTCCCTCTTCGTGTACACCTACGGGGCCTTGGGCATGGAGATGGCCACGGCTCGCGCGCTCACGGCCCTGGTTATGGGGCTGAGTGCCGGCCTGGCAACGCGGCTGGCCACCCGCAGCGGCTTGATCTACATCGAGGCTCCCGGACCCGCCGATGACGGCGTCCGCTACCCGGCGGTGGCGGGTGGTTCGGAACAGGTGTCCGGGTCTGAGGCGTGGACCTCACAGATAGTGGCGCTGGCGAGGCGGTTCGCCACTGATCTCGCTTTCATCAGCAAGTACTTCGCCTTCGGCATCGCTATCGCTGCCCTGGCAAAAACCCTCCTGTCCGAGGAGCTGATCCGCTTGGCGGTGGGGGCGAGTAGTGCCTGGTCCGTTCCCGTTGCCGTGGCTCTGGGTGTCCCACTCTACGCCTGTGGCGGTGGCGCTATCCCCATCGTCGAAACCATGATGCAGATGGGTATGACTTCGGGGGCGGCGCTGGCGTTCTTCATCGCCGGACCGGCGACCAAGTTCTCGACGCTCGCCGTCCTCGGCAGCGTTTTCGGACGGCGACTGCTCGTCTGTTATCTCGCCCTCATGCTGACCGGAGCCTTGGTCTGGGGGTACGCTTATCCATTTCAGAGCCCCGAACTGGAAGTCGATGCGGGGGCGAGATATGCGCCACTGCTGGCGCCCTGACGAGCTATTCGCTCAAGCCTTGCGATCAACGACCATGCCCCGACCCCGCCGCCGCCAGAGCGATTTTTCGCGCAGGTTCCTGGCGTTTTCACTGTTGCTGTGGGCGGGAATCTGCGCTCCCTCGCCGACCAGGGGTGACCCTTTCCCGCCGGTGCTGCAGTGGAAACGGCTGGTGGGTCCTTCCTCGGGGGCTGTCGGAGCACTGAGCGACTCGCTGGTATTTATCGGCCGCGCCGACGGTACGGTGCAGGCGGTTTCACGGGTGGACGGTGTGCGCCGCTGGCAACGGCAGGAGGACGGGCCACTGGCAAGAGCTATGCTGGTGTCCGGCGACTCGCTGTTTTACGCCGATGCGTGGGGGAAAGTCACGGCCAGACGGGCGAGCACCGGCGAGGGAATCTGGGAGGCGCAACGTCTGAAGACGGGTCAGGGGGCGATCGTTGTCGCCGACAGCGTCCTTCTCGTGGGCAGCGCTGATGGCTGGCTCTACGGACTGCACAGGGGGAGTGGGCGCCAGCTCTGGCGTTTGCGCACCGGCTCCCATCGGGCGGTCGCGCCCGTCACGGCCCGAGGCCTGCTCTACGTCGGTACGGGCGACCGCCAGATCGTGGTCGCCCGGGTGGCCACGGGGGAGAGGCTGCTGCAGCGCCGACTGCCGGCGCGGTTGAGCCAGGGGTGGACGGACGGAGAGCGCCTGATGGCTGGCTGTGACGATGGATTCGTGCGGGTCTTCGCTGCCCAGACGCTGGAACCGCTGTGGGCGACGAGGCTCGGGGCCCTGCTCGTGGGCAGCCCTCTCCTCTGCGGCGGCTTGCTCGTGGGCGTCGCCGACAACGGGTTTGCCTACGGGCTGCGCCTTTCCGACGGCGCCGTGGCGTGGAAGACCGAGTTGGGCAGTCCTCCGTCAGACGGTCTCCTGCGACGCGACGACGGATCTCTTCTGGTCGCCACCAACGCCGGCCGGCTGATCTCTCTCGATCCCCAATCTGGGAAGATAGGCTCGGCTCAGCTGCTCATCCCCGGAAAGGGCGCGCGTCTGAGCGCGTCCGGCGCCCACGTGTACGCCAGCGTCGAAGACGGATATCTATACGCCTTTACTACGGATGCTGGCTCTGTCGTGGATGCATCTGGCGCGGATGCTGGCCCTGGCGGGCGGGAACTGCTGCGGGAAGACTGGTGGGAGGTGGTCTCCTTTGGCGACAAGACGGGGTACGTTCACCGCGCCGTCTGGCCGCATGGCGAGGGCTTCCGGATCAGGGAGGAAGCCGTGTCTTGGCGCTCCGGTTTTTCGCGAACGGTGACCGATCTGGCTGTCGATGGCGCCTACCATCCCCTCAGTATGGCACGCCGCAGAACGGAGGAGAGCCAGATCCAGGAGACTGAGGCGGTGTGGCGATTCGGCCACATCCATATCCAGCGACGGCTTGGTGATCAGACATTGCCCGATCAAGTGCGCCCCGCTGTCGAGGCGGCGGTGTTTCCCGAGATTCTGTATCTGAAGTTGGCCCGTGAAGGCCGGATCGTGGCCGGGGGCAGAGATTCGCTCCAGCTCGTCAACTATGGGAGTTTCCAGGCGACGCCTGCAACCGTCACCTACGGTCAGTGGACCGAGGGTCCCCATGGTCAGGTGGTGGAGGCAATTTTACGGGGGGTTCGCGGCCCGGAGATTCGGACCTGGGTCAGCGCGACCGGCCGCGAGCTTCGCAGTGAAGTCCCCGGCCTGGGCTCGACCAGGGCTCGGGTGTCCAGGTCACGCGCCCGGGCCTGGCTCCCGCCACGCCTTCCGCGAAGCGTACGCCTCGACCACGCGGTGGCGGATCCGGCCGCCCTCACCCGGCTGGTCATCCGTCTGCCGTTCGAGCGGGAGGAGGCCGGCCGGTTGCTGGTAGAAGATCACCGGCAGCGCATCTTCGTCGACAGCAGTGGTAGCGTATTCCTGGAGGTGCGGCGGCCCTCGGCGATCGACCCGGCTGCGGCGACGATCCTGCCGGTGCGGGAACCGGAGCTGCTGGAGTTCCTCGAACCCTCACTGTTCATACAATCGAACGCCGACCAGATCCAGCAGCTGGCGCGAGACTTACGGGGATCGGAGCGCAATGCCCTCGCCGTGGCGCGGCGGTTGCACCAGTGGGTCTACGATCACATGATCCCGGTCGAGACCAACGTCAGGTTTCGGTCAACCCTGGAGGTGCTGGACGATATGGAGGGGACCTGCAGCGAGTACACCGTGCTCTACACCGCCCTCTGCCGTGCCGCCGGAGTGCCAGCGCGAGTCAGCACCGGATTCGCCGTTTCGAGGACCGGGGAGCTGAGGCTACATATGTGGTCCCAGGTCTATGTGGGGCAGTGGCTGGACGCGGATCCCTCGTGGGACGCCTTTCCGGTGGGCGCCGCCCACATCAAGACGGGGGAAGGCGTGCTCACCGCCGCGGGCATGGCCGCATTGAATCTCCCCTTGCGATTGTTCCTTGCCCGTGCCGACACTTTAGAGCTGGTGGCCTACCAAACGGAGAGCGGGCCGCCGTATCTGGGCGAGGCGGAGCGCCTGTTCGCCGACGCCAGGAGAGCGGATGGCGCCTTCGAGACGGAAAGCGCCATGGCCTTGTTTCACCAGCTGGTCCTGCTACCGTGGAATCACCGCAGCGGCGAGGCTCACATCGAGATGGGTCGCCACTACCTGCAGCGGAAGCGTCTCGACGACGCCGAGTGGGCGCTGCGCCGCATTCTACATCTGGATCCATCCGGGAGCGACGCCGATGCCGCCCTCTTCTATCTGTCCCGCGTGGCCGAGGACCGCGGTCAGGCGGAGCAGGCAGCTGAAAATCTGGAGCAACTGATGGCGAGCTTTCCCCACGGCGATCTGGCCGACGCAGCCCTGGCGCGCCTCGCCGAACTGCGTCAGCGGGAGTCCGGTTGCGCCGCGGCGCGACCCTACTCGCTACGCCTGATCGAGGAGTACGGCCGGTCGGGCTGGGCGGCTGTGGCGAGATCCTCTCTGGAACGCTGCGGGGCGGAGAGGGAGCTTGCGGAAGACGATGGGGAAATGGACGGAAATCGATAGATGGGCTTATATTTGCAGCTCGCGGGTAGGCGTTGAAAGCACATTGGCAGGAGCTTTTTCTATTGTATCCAAGGCATTGGCCCATGAAGTGGTGTGCGTCGCGCGCGGTTGGTTTCAGCCAGTTGCTCTGTGCTGCCGCCTTTCTCGTTTCAGCATGCGAGGAACCCTCGCCCGAGCCCTACCTCCAGCAGCTGAAGAGTCGAGACAAGGGGGAGCGGCTCAAGGCGGCCAACCGGCTGCTGCGTTTCGGAAATGAGCTTACCCCCAGGCTGCTGGAGGAGGTCCGCTCCGACAACTGGCTGGTGCGTTATGAGGTAGCCCAGCTTCTGGGTCGCCTGCGGGATCCGCAAGGCGTGCCGGTATTGATGGAGTCGCTCGACGATCGCTCGGTCGCCGTCGCCCAGGCAGCTGCCTGGTCACTGGGTCAAATCGGCGATTCCCGCGCGGTGTCTGCCTTGCTCTCATTCACTCGGGATCCCTCCAAGGGCGTGCGGCAACAAGTGTTGCGCACCATCGGTTCCTGCTACTCTGACAGCCTCGATGCAGCCGTCGGCGACTCCGCCTATGCAGCGGTTTTCAGGGGCCTGGGCGACCCTACTCCCAAGGTCCGCATCGCCGCGCTGGAGGGCATCAGGTATTTTGGGTACAGAGGCGCTGCCGAGCAGGTCATACGGATGACGCGGGACGATTCCCCCGAGGTGCGTCACGTGGCCGTCCAGGCCCTGGGTCACATCGGGGCCGGGGTGGGGCCGCGCTCGAGCCCGGCGACGTCGCGCGTGAAGGACAACATAGTGGAGGCCCTGGTGGCGGCGCTGGATGACGACCTCCAGAGCATCCGCACCAAGTCAGTTCGGTCTCTGGAGATGATGGAGGCGGGGCCGGCGGCGATGCCTCTCCAGTGGCTGGCGCAGAGAGGTACGGAGGAGGACAAACGAGAGGCCAGGCGGGTGCTGCCGGCGCTTACGGGGGACTGACCTTCCGGTGATTCATGCGCCGGAGGTGAGAACGACTTCGTCCTTCTCACCCGGG
>Ga0066376_10000683_pt1 | contig 31931 bp, 31 predicted proteins | sample Knorr_S15_td_Bot_FD_77009 | JGI IMG/M metagenome (GOLD analysis project Ga0066376, IMG submission 77009) | Marine microbial communities from Southern Atlantic Ocean transect - Knorr_S15_td_Bottom_ad_5009_LV_A | ecosystem: Environmental > Aquatic > Marine > Oceanic | place: Southern Atlantic... | reverse complement strand
CTCATATGAAACAAATATGCACAGAAGAATTCGCATCATATTGAGGGGGTGCTACTGTATCCAATGTTGCTATATATCTCTCATCAGGATGCAAGCTTGAATAATACATCAAATATTCAAACTGAAATTAAGAATATATTATCTCAAGATAAAAACATTCAGATCAATGATACCTATGAATATTTAGTTTCAAAATCTAAATCATATGGTGTTACAACTTCATATCAACCAATTTTCTCTAATCTTGATGATATTATATTTAAAGATAAGAATTTGATTTATGATAGAAAAATAAATGATAAAGAAGTGCATGTTAACAGAAAGCTAAATGTATGGGGAAGTGGTGGTGCACATAAAACATACTTTAAAAAAATAGATGCTATTATAATTGATATGTTTAATATGCCAATTGATACTCAACCTCATGGAATTGCTGATATGGGATGTGGTGATGGGATGTTCCTTAAGCATCTCTATGAATTAATCTTAAGTAAAACAATAAGAGGAGAACAAATACAGAAACATCCTTTAATACTTATTGGAGCAGATCTAAATCAGGTAGCATTGAATGTCGCAGAAGAAAATCTAAAAGCTTTAAATATTAATTCTAACTTCTTAATAGGCGATATCAGTGATCCTAAAAAGTATCAAAATAATTTAAAATTAAATTTCAATGTTGAGATTTCTGATTTGCTTCATGTGAGATCATTCCTTGATCATAATCGAATTTATAGAAAAGTTAAGAGCAATCAGGAAGCTAGTAAACCAAGATCAATGTGTGCCTACTCCTATAAGGGAAAATATCTATCTTCAGAGGATATAACATCAAACCTTGTTCATCATTTTTCTCTATGGAAAAAATATATAAAAAAACATGGGTTGATTCTCCTGGAACTTCATGGAATTGATCCTGCTTTTAGCACATTAAATAAATGTTCCACCCCAACGATTGCGTATGAGGCTACGCATGGATACTCTGATCAGTTTATTGTTGAGTATGAAGTATTTTTAAGGTGTGCTCAAGTTGCAGGACTAGAGAAAATAGAAAAATACTCTAAAGTTTTTCCCAGTGATGAGCTGGTGACAATAAGCCTGAATATGTTTATGTGATTTTTTGCTTTGAATTTTGTGTTCTATAGGAAAATTATTTATAATGTTTCTCTAGCTGCTGACTGAATGGTATTGTACAGAAGCATTGTTATGGTCATTGGCCCAACACCACCAGGAACTGGGGTAAGATAGGCAGCTTTTCCCATTACGCTATCTGAGTTAACATCACCAACCAACTTATATCCTTTTTCAGAGGTTGAATCATCTACTCTATTGATACCAACATCTATTAAACAAGCACCCTCTTTAATCATATCCCCTGTAAGCATTTCAGGGACTCCAACGGCTGCAATGACTATATCTGCCTGCTTGGTAAAGTAGGAAATATCATCAGTACCCGTGTGACACATAGTGACTGTTGAATTACCAATTTTAAATTTTTGGGATAATAATGCAAACAATGGTTTTCCAACGATATTGCTTCTACCTATTATTACCACATGCTTTCCTACAGTATCAATATTATAGTAATCTAATATCTTAATTATTCCGTTGGGTGTACATGGTATAAAGTTTGGATTACCTTCTAAAAGAGAACCTAAGTTCAAGGGATGGAATCCATCAACATCCTTATTTGGGTTTACATTATATAAAATATTCTTTGAGTTAATATGTACGGGAAGAGGTAATTGAACTAAAATTCCATGAAATTTTTTATCATTATTTAATTTTTCTATTAAATATAATAAATCCTTTTCAAATACATCATTTGGCAATGAAAAAGTTTCACTATAACAATGATTGTTCTTAAATACTTTTGATTTATTTCGGACATATACTTTGGAAGCGTGATCATCACCAACGATAATGGCAGCTAAACCTGGGACAATATTTTTTTTTTGTAGATTCTTTATTACATCAGATAACTCATTTTTAATATATTTAGAAACAATCTTACCAAATAATAATTTAGTCTCCAAATTTAGCCCTTTTTAGTATATTCAATTTCTTTAATTCTATCATCAATATATTCAATAAATGAATTGCTTTTAGTTTCTATCTTTGTGATTAATTTATTTTTTTTTCGTTCTGATTGCAATAACTCATCAGCAATATTCATTGCAGCTAATACTACAATTTTTAATTGCTGTGAATTTGGATCTAAACCTGTATTCTCAATATCTTTCATTCTATCTTCAACAATCTTTGCAATTTTATTTATATATTCTTCATCTGCATCACTTTTAAGCATATAATCTTGGCCATATATATTAACAGTAATCATTTTTGATTCACTCATAATAAATTCCTATCTTTGTATTATTTGAAATTCATTCTTTATGTTTTTTAAAATTTTATTCATAAGAATATCAATTTCATTATCCTTCAATGTCCTCTGTTTTGATGAAAATAATAAAGAAATTGATAAGCTATGTTTATCATTATCTATTTTATTATCAAGATATAAGTCAAATAATGATATTTCTTTTAATAGTTTTCCACCAGATTTGTAAATATTATCTGAAATTTGATTATAACTAATATTTTTGGAAATTAAAATAGATATATCCCTTTCAATAGTTGGATATTGTGAAGGCATTAAAATTTTACTTTTACTCTGTAAATTTTTTATAGTATCTACATATAATTCTGAAAAATATATATTGGAATCATTCCTTAATGATTTTGAATTAATATCTTTTATAGTTGTTATATATCCAATCTTCTTTTTATTTGACATAATATTTAAGAATTTATTTTCATATTTAAAATCAACATATACTCCCAATAGATTAAAGATATAATCAATTTCACCCTTTACATCAAAAATGTCAAATGTGCTTTGATCTTTCCAATCTTTTTTACCTAAACAACACCAAGCTAATCCTAAAACGCTATTTTGAATATATCTATTTGTTCCTTTTGTTTTAATTTTTTTATGAACTTCACCTACCTCAAACAATTTAAAATCTTTATTTCCATGATTTACATTGAAAGTAACAGCGTTAATTAATCCAGGTATTATAGAATTTCTTAAAAACTTCATATCTGAACTAAGTGGGTTGGCTATTTCTACATCCATACCCTTTGAGAATAACAAAATTTCACTCTCAGATAACAAACTATTAGAATAATGTTCATTAAAGCCATTCATTGAAAGAATGTTTGATAAAAACTTATTGATCATATTGTCATCAGATTGTATAGATGAAAATGAGGAATTAAAGGTATCTGTTGAATCAATGTTCTCATACCCATAGATCCTTGCAATCTCTTCATATAAGTCAACTGGTCTCTCTAGGTCATTTCTATAGCTAGGTACTGAGCATTTGATTGTTTCTTTATTTAAGGTAGTTGTAATAGAAAGTTTTTTTAATATATTTAAAATATCTTTTTTATCTATAGATGTTCCAAGTAATGAATTGCAATCATCTATATTAAAATCAATCTGAATGCTCGATTTTCGTTTGGGATAAACATCAATTAAATCTTTACATATTTCTCCATCCGCAATTTCCTGCACTAAGGCAGCTAACGCATTAAGTGAATAAATTACATTATCAATATCAGTGTCACGCTCAAACCTTTTAGAGGCATCTGTACTTAAATCTAATAATTTTGATCCTTTCCTAATTGTTACTGGATCAAAATATGCACTCTCTATTAATATATCAGTCGTATCAATTGTAACACAAGAATTTTCAAGGCCCATAATGCCAGCTATTGCAAGTGCTTTTTTATCATCACATATCAATAGATGATCTTTTGTTACTTCCCGCTTAATTCCATCTAAGCAATCAAGTTTCTGTTTTTTATCTGAGTTTTTTACAATAATGTTTGAATTACTTACTTTATTTAAGTCAAAAATATGCATTGGATGTCCCAAGTCAAATAATATATAGTTCGCTGCATCAACAATATTATTAATGCTTTTCTGTCCGATTGATATTAACCTATTTTTTAGCCAATCAGGAGACTCTCCTACTTTAACTCCTTTGATAACTCTGGCTGCATATCTTGGACATCCATCTTTATTTTTAATCTCAATTTTTATTTTTGACTTTATATTGGAGAGTGAGAATGTTCTTTTAATCTTATTTATATTTTTATTTTCTAAAATTGATATTTCACGTGCAACCCCTAAATGACTCAAACAATCACCTCTATTTGGAGTTAAATCAATATCTAATAGATTACCATTATCAATGAATTGATTAAATTCATCTCCAACCTTTTCTCCATTATCTAATATCATAATCCCTTCATGATTATCGCTTATATTTAGCTCTTTTTCAGAACAAATCATTCCATTTGAAGTAACACCCCTTATTTTTACTTTTTTTATCTTGAATTTACCATAATTAAGGGTAGCCCCAGGCAACGCAATTGGGACTAAAATTCCTGGTTTAACATTATTCGCTCCACATACAATCTTTTCTGTTTTATAACCAACATTAACAACACATAAATTTAAATGATCAGAATCCTTAACTTTATTTACATTTAGAATCTCACCAATAATAATTTTTGAATATGAACAATTTGTTTCTTTATATGTACATTCAAGGCCAAGAGCTGTCAGCCCATCTTCAAGTTTCCCAGGAGAAGAAGTATAATTAATTATATCTTTTAACCAATTAATTGATGTAATCATTTGAATTGTCCCAGAAAGCGAGTATCACCCCTGTAGAATTCTCGAATGTCCTCTATTCCATATAAAAGCATAGCAATTCTTTCAATTCCTACGCCAAAAGCATAGCCACTATATTTAGAGGAGTCATAATCAACATTATTAAATACTTCTGGATCAACCATCCCACATCCCAATATTTCAAGCCATCCAGTTTCCTTTGTTATTCTTTTATCTGATTCTGAATTAAGTCCCCAATAAACATCCATTTCAGCGCTAGGTTCAGTAAATGGGAAATAGCTTGGTCTGAATCTAGTTTTAACATCATTCCCAAAGAGCTCTCGAACAAAATAATTTAAAACAGATTTTAAATCAGCGAAGGAAACCTTCGTATCAACATATAATCCCTCTATTTGATGAAAAAGACAATAACTTCTAACGCTAATATCCTCATTCCTATATACCCTTCCTGGTGCAATAATTCGAACTGGTGGTTTATTTTCCATCATAAAATGTATTTGAGAATTTGAAGTATGAGTCCTAAGAACATTCCCATCATTAAGATAAAAAGTGTCCTGCATATCTCTAGCAGGATGATGTTTTGGTATATTTAGAGCTTCAAAATTATAAAAATCTGTATCAATCTCTGGACCATATGCAATAGAAAAACCTATTTTTTGGAATATACTTTCAATCAATAAAATCGTTTTTGTTAGTGGATGAACAGATCCAATATTTTTTGATTTCCCAGGAAGAGAATAATCAATATTTAAATCATCAACTACTTCTTTTGATGAAAATTTTTGTTTTAATACGGAAATTTCTTGAGAAATAAATTCTTTAAGACTATTTAATTCATTACCAGCTTTTGGGCGATCTGATGAGTCAATATCTCCCATCATAGAAAAAAGACTTGCTACAAGACCTTTTCTAGATAAAAATTTAGTAGAAAGAGTGTTTAACTGATCTATATTTTTTATGACAGATAAATTGAGATTAAACTCTTCTTTAATCTCTTTTACCTGTTTAAAAATTAACACTTTAAGATTTTAAGAAAGATTTTTTATTAACTCAGAAAATGATTTCGGTTCATGGACAGCCATATGCGCAAGTGATTTTCTATTAATTTCAATATTATTTTCTTTTAGTGAAGAAATAAATTTCGAATAACTTAATCCATGTTCTCTAACTGCAGCATTAATTCTTATTATCCATAACCTTCTAAAATCTCTTTTCTTTACTCTTCTATCCCTATAAGAGTATTGCAATGCTTTTTGCACCGCATCTTTAGCTGTCCGATAATTTGATTTTCTAGTACCAAAATAACCTTTGGCACTCTTAATTATCTTTTTATGTTTTTGCTTTCTTGGTACTGTACTATTCGCTCTAGGCATAAGTTTACTCCTATTGAATCATTGTTCTTGTTCTTTTTTCCATTGCCTTACTTATTATAGTAGCCTTACGGAGACGCCTCTTCCGATTCGGACTCTTCTTTGTAGACAAGTGTCTGTTTCCAGACTTATTATGCTTTACTTTGCCTGAGCCTGTTTTTGAAAAACGTTTAGCAGCACTCTTTTTTGTTTTCATTTTAGGCATCTTTACTCCCTTTTATCATATTAAATTGGACTCAATACTACGGAAATTCTTCTTCCTTCTGTCGAAGGTTCTTTATCAATTTTTGATATATCACCCAACCCTTCAATAACTTCTTTTAAAATATTGGCACCATCTTCCATTCTATGCATCTCTCGACCTCTAAACATGACTGTGATTTTCAGCTTATCACCATTTAGTAAAAATTTTTGTCCTTTTTTTAATTTTGTAACTAAATCATGTTGACCAATATTTGGTCTTACTCTAATTTCTTTTACATGTATGACATGTTGTTTCTTTTTATTTAATTTCTTCTGCCTTTGCAGTTCGTATTTATATTTTCCATAATCTATTATCTTGCAAACTGGTGGATTTGAATCAGGATTAAGTTCAATTAAATCAAAACCTTCAGATAAAGCCCTCTCTAGAGCTACATCAATCGATACAATTCCATGCTGCTTACCATCATAATCAATTAATCGAACTATAGATGCTTTAATATTTTCATTCAGAACAACTTCTTTTTTTTTCGAAATAAGTTTTATCTCCTTGTTTTATAGGCAATTATCCATAATTATTGCTAATTTTTTAGTCGAGTAATATAATAACTACTTTACTAGATTAGCAAAGTAGAAAAATAAAATAATTATTCTCAAAATTGCCGTGTGGTCGATACTGGAATTGAACCAGTGACCTCTACGATGTCAACGTAGCGCTCTAACCAACTGAGCTAACCGACCAAAAATCATTTTAATTATTATTTGTTTTAGAAGTTAAAATTTTGGCGAACTCATCATTATTAATAATAAAATTTATTGCAGAATAGTATTCATTATCTAAGTACAAACTTGTTCGAACACTAGCCCTGTTATCCATTGATAATTTTGAGTATTCTCTAAATATTCCATTAATAATCCAATTCATATTTTCTTCAATAAAAAAATACTTCTTTTTATTTTTACTAATATACCTATCTAGCTGTTTAATCAATTTATTATATTTTTTGTTTTTGAAATAATCGACAAAACCATCTTCAGTTTTAGTCGAATCAACATTAGAAAATTCAGGGAGTTTAGTTAATTCTGCTTTTAATTTATTAAATGCCTTCTCTCCTTCTATTATATATTCAAAATTGTAGCTATCTACAAAATGTTTAAATTGTTTTATCAATTTTCTTTTTTCTTTATCTATTCTAAAATATTTTAAAATAAATTTTTTATCAATTTCATTAAATCCAATATTTTTATGAGGAGAAGTTACTTTATTATAGTATAATTTTATATACCAATCAATAACTTGATTCTGAATATTAATTTTATTTTTTAATACATCTAATTCCATCCATATCACATCTTTATGATTCTTTATATCTGAATAATCAATATCATATAAATACTTATCATAGTCATCAAGCTTACTTACATCTAAATCTACAATAACTCCAAGTAGCCTAGATAGAATAGTATATAATTCATATTTACCTATCTTTTTATTATTTTTATTTCCATGATAAAAGAATAGGTTGTTATCAGTTAAATATTTTTTTAAAAGCACTGATGGGCGATCATCTGTAAGAGAACTATGTATATTTATTTTTATATCTATACAATATTCAATGATTTCATCATAATTTTTATTTGAAAAATTCTTAAAAATATCATGTTCATTTAATTGTTGATATATTTTATTAGCCTGATCAGTAAACCTAAGATTTAGAGTTAACTCCATATTTTTTCTCTTATCGTTCAACATCTTATCAAGATAAGTAATATTAGGATTTTTCATTAGAATACTAATGGAAAAAGGAAAACCTAGATCAATATAATCATCTCCATATCTATCCTCTAAATACATTTTATATAATGAAAATGCATTATTTGTAATTTGTTCTGCATATTCTGCTCCGAATAAAACAAATAATCTTTCATTTAACCAAAGAGACCTTACAAAATTAGGCATATCTTTTTTATCAGTAAGTATGTCAGGAGTTATACCTCCCCCTCCTTTAATTTCACGGCCATTAGCTGAGTAAAATATTGAGTCTTTTTTATCGAGACCATCAGTTAAGGATCCATCTCCAAGATAATCAAATTTTTGAATTAATCTTCCACTTGGTAAATAATATTTTGCAGTTGTAACTTTTAATTTTAAAGTATCATTAATTGTTTTTGTAATTTGGACTAATCCCTTACCAAATGAATTTTCTCCTAAAATAACTGCTCTATCAAGATCCTGGAGAACCCCTGAAACTATTTCACTGGCAGAAGCTGACCTTCTATTCTGCATTACAATAATTGGTAGAGATGTAGTAATAATAGGATCATCTTTAGAATAATAGTTTCTAACTGAACTTCGTCCTTTTCTAACTAACATTGGATTTTCTAAATCCTTATCTAATAAATAATCTAATATATTAGTTGCTTGTCTTAATAGACCACCGCCATTAGACCTTAAATCAATTATTAATCCTTCCATGCCAAAAGAATCCATCCCTTCTACAGCTTCTTTAAAGTAGCTTGAAGTATATTTTGAAAATTTATTAATTTTAACATAACCTATATTATTTTCATCAACTCCCCAATATGGAATATCATTTATAATAATATTTCCTCTTCTTAAATTAAACTCTTTCTTTAACTTTCCTGGTCTTCTTAAAATTGTTAATTTTACGGGGGTATCCACTTCTCCTTTAAGCAACTTTATAACATTTAATTTTCCTAGTTTTATAACATTCGTTGTATCAATAGATAATATCATATCTCCAGCAATCAGTCCCTCAAAATATGATGGGCTATCTTCATAAACTCTTGTAATTATTATAGTATCTCGTACTTCATCAAGTGACATTCCTACCCCACCATACCTACCCTTAGCAAGCATCTCGTATCTCTCTTTAGAAGCACCTCTTAATATCTTTGTATATGGATCAAGGGCATTTAACATACCATCAATGCTAGATAATATAATTTTAGATTGATCAATCGAATCAACATATGAGTCGTTGAGACTATTATAAACTTTATTAAATAATTCAAGTTGACTATTGTTTTCAAGAACTTTAACAGTTCTTTTTTCTTTCTTTCTTTCTTTTTTAAATTTTTCCTGAGAAAAAATATTTTGAATTGAGAAAACAAAAAAAAAGATTATATAAATAATAATTTTTGCTACTCTCATAGATTAAACTCCTTTTTAACTTTCTCCCATATTAGAATATGTATTTTATTGATAGTCAATGTTCCATCAATTAGAAAATATCTTTCTGGTGATTTTTCTGCTAATAATCGATATCCATCTGATATTTTATTAAAAAAAATATCAGGATTTTCCTCCATTCTATCTTTTTGATTATTGTGTCTTCTTTTAGATTTACTCCATTCTAAATCCAAAATTACTGTTAAGCTGGGCTTAAGTCCTTGAGTGACAAATGAATTACATAAATTAATAAAATTTTTATCAAGATTTTTCCCAAATCCTTGATATACAAGACTACTATCAGTATATCGGTCACAAATAACAAATTTATTATTATTTAACTCCTTTTTTATTCCATGTGATGTATTTTGTGCTCTTGCTGCTAGAAACAGCATTAATTCTGATTCATCACAAATCTCTAATTTTTTATTTAGAAGAATATCTCTAATTTTTTCAGAGAGAATATTTCCACCAGGCTCTCTAAATGTAACAAATGATATTGCTTTCTCTTGAAGTTTTTCTTCAAGTAATTTAATCTGGGTGGATTTTCCTGAAGAATCAATCCCTTCAAACACAATAAATTTATTCACTTTTATAGCCTTCTTTCGCAATAATGATAACATATTCACCTTTAGGATTATCCTGAATATTTCTTTCTATTAATGTCTGAAAATCACTATATATATATTCTTCGAATAATTTTGTCATTTCTCTTGAAATAAATATTTTTCTGTTTCCTAGAATATCATACAAATCAATCAGAGTCCTATTTAATCTGTATGGTGATTCATACAATATTATACTACATTTTAATAACTGAAGTTCTTTTATTTTTTTCTTTCGTCCCTTTTTCTTAGGTAAAAATCCTACAAAAAAAAAGCTATCAGATGGCAATCCAGAAACAGAGAGTGCAGCAACGCCTGCAGTTGCTCCTGGAATTGGAAAGACATTAACATCTAAGCAGTTCTCTTTTATATATGAAATTAATCTAAAACCAGGGTCACTAATGCAAGGTGTCCCAGCATCAGATACAAGAGCTATATCAATATTATTATTTAAATCACTAACAATTTTTGATATTTTATTTATTTCATTTTTTTCATTATAACTAACCATCTTTACTGAAATATCATATTTATTTAATATTTTTTTTGTAACTCTTGTATCTTCACAGAGTATATATTTAACTGAAGCAAGTATTTTAATTGCTCGATTAGTTATATCTTCAAGATTTCCTATTGGAGTAGATACTACGTAAAGTGTTCCAGTGCTCATCTTAAACATTTTTTAATAGATATATCAATTATATCTATCGCAAGATCAATTTCTTTTTTTGTTGTAGTCAAATGTGGCCTAAAACGAATAGATCTATCTCCAGAGGGAAGAATCAATAGTTTATTCTTTATCATTTTTTCCCAAAGCTCATCTCTTTCAGTCATTGAAGGAAGATCAAAAGCTGCAAATAAACCTAATCCTCTAGAGTTTGTTACATATGCAGGATATGTTTTTTGTAACTCAATTAAATTCGATAGTAGATATGAACCAACTTTCTTTGAGTTAGATAATAATTTTTCTTCTTTAATTGTATTAAGAATAATTTTAAACCTAACCATATCAACTAGATTACCACCAAAAGTTGAATTAATTCTACTTGACTCCACAAAAACATTGTTTTTGACTTCATCTATTCTCTTGCTTACTAATATTCCTCCTACTTGGGCTTTTTTAGCAAAACAAATTATATCAGGCTGTATAGAATAATGTTGATAAGCCCACATTTTACCTGTTATTCCGATACCTGTTTGAACTTCATCAAAAATTAATAACATATCATTTTTGTTACAAATCTCTCTTAAGTTGACAAAATATTCATCTCTGAAAAAATTATCTCCACCTTCACCTTGAATTGGTTCTATAATAATTGCAGCAATATCATGAGGATTATTTTTTATTGCATCATTTATCTCTACAATAGATTCTTTTTCCTTTTTCTTGAGCATGCTTAATTCCTGTTTACTCAGTGGAAACTTTATATATGGATTTGATATCCTTGGCCAATTAAACTTTGGGTAATACATCGTCTTTCTTGGATCTGTTGTATTAGTTAAGGATAAAGTATATCCAGACCTTCCATGAAAAGCCTGTTTATAATGTATAATTTGAGTTCCTCTATTCTTAATTCCTTTTTGTAGATTCTTTCTTACCTTCCAATCAAATGCCACCTTCAGTGCATTCTCAACAGCTAAAGCACCACCCTCAACAAAAAATGCGTGTGGTAAATATTTTGGAATGGCTAATCTGTTAAATGTATCCACGAAATCAGCATAATGGATGTTATATAAATCAGATAATGTTGGCTTGATCAGTGATACTGAAGTAAGTAATTTTTTATTTTTTAATATATTTGGATGATTATATCCAATAGAAGCTGATGCATACATGGAAAACATATCTAGATACGAATCACCTGTAGCATGATCAACGATATAAGACCCCTTACTTTTTTCCAGATCCATTATTAGGTCAAAACCATCTGCTAGGATATTTTTAGATAGAATTTTTTTTACTTTTTTAGGGTCAATGCTCATTATTTTTCTAAATTAAACTTTATACCTTGTGCAAGGGGAAGATCATGGCTCCAATTAATGGTATTAGTTTGTCTTCTCATGTACGCTTTCCATGCATCAGATCCAGACTCTCGCCCCCCACCAGTATCTTTCTCACCTCCAAAAGCACCGCCAATTTCTGCTCCTGAAGTTCCAATGTTTACATTAGCGATACCACAATCACTACCTCTAGCAGATAAAAATCTTTCAGAATTTATAACACTATTTGTAAAAATTGATGAAGACAATCCTTGAGGAACATTATTATGCATATCTATAGCTTCATCAAATGTATCATACTTCATTACATATAATATTGGGGCGAAAGTTTCTTCTTTTACAATATTAAAATCACTATTGACTTTAATAATTGTAGGTTCAACATAACAGCCATTATCTTGATCAATAGTATTTCCCCCATATAAAACCTCTCCACCTTCTTCCTTTGCTTTACTAATTGCATCCAAATAATCATCAATTGCCACTGTATCAATAAGAGGTCCCATTAGAGTATTCCCATCTAATGGATTCCCAATTCTTACTTGTTTATATGCGCTAATCAATTTTTCAATAAGCTGATCAAAAATTGAGTTGTGGGCAATAATTCTTCTTGTTGATGTACATCTCTGTCCAGCCGTTCCCACAGCACCAAATACAATTGCCGGGATAGCTAGACTCATGCTAGCTGTTTCATCAACAATTATCGCATTATTTCCACCTAACTCTAAAATTGTTTTTCCTAATCTTTTACCTACCTTTTGAGCGATACCAATACCCATTCTAGTAGAACCTGTAGCAGATATTAGATGGACTCTATGATCATTTACTAATTTTTCCCCAATCACGCTTCCACTTCCTATAATTAAATTAAAAATCCCTTTATATCCATTCTTCCTAAGCACTTCATTGCATAAATTCTGTACTGCAATCGCAGTCAAGGGTGTTTTTGAAGATGGTTTCCATATAGATATATTTCCACATACCGCAGCAATAAATGAATTCCAGGCCCATACAGCCACCGGAAAATTAAATGCAGAAATTATTCCTACATTTCCAAGAGGATGCCACTGCTCATACATTCTATGATCAGGACGTTCAGAATGCATTGTTAAACCATATAGTTGTCTTGATAAGCCTACTGCAAAATCAGCAATATCTATCATTTCTTGTACTTCACCATCTCCCTCAGCCTTTATTTTTCCCATTTCAAGGGACACTAAACTCCCTAAGGCATCTTTATTCTCACGTAATTTATTTCCCATCTTAAAAATTAATTGTCCCCGGATTGGTGCAGGAACTTTTTTCCACTTTTTAAATGCTTCTGATGATGCTTTAATTACTTTTTCATAATCAGTTTCAGAACATTTATGAACACATGCTATAATTTCACCATTAGATGGATTTACAGACTCAATGGTTCCCTGATCCTTTGTATCCATCCAATAGTCACCACCTATACATGCTCCATGGTTTTTATTTAATATTGATAATTGCTTTAAAATATTTTCCATATTCTCCTCATACTTATTCTTCTACAACATGATTGTTTTCATTAAATGCCCAGTAGCTCAAAATAAGAATTATAACTACTAAAATCACAGGTGTAGAATAGTAATACTCAGGTTTACTAAATTCTATAAGCTCTTCAAATCTACCAATTAATAGTGATATCCTACCCATTACCGCAAATCCAAATGAAGCACCAAATTTAATCATTAAAAAATAAATACCAATTCTACTCACCTTTCCAATGACACCCGTATGTTCTTTAGAAAAGAAGAAATAAACTAAACCACTGATTACCCCGATTAAGACAATGACTTCATTTATTATATTGTAATATGTCCCTGACAGATTTATTGTTGAACTTTTAATTTGAGTAAGGAGATTAGAATTTAAAAATACATAAAATTTTAGTCCTGCCATCATTCCCACTATATATGCTATTGATATTCGAGATAGCCAGTCATATTTTTTTGATAACCTGAATAGCATAAACACACCAAGGATGAAAGGAAATATATATGTAATATCAAATTCAAATCCAGCCTTAACATAACTTGGGAAAAGTCTTCCAAATAAATTTGGCCAGATTGTATCCCAAAAGGTTATTGTAAATATATATCCAGCTGATACCCCAACAAAGATATGCTCTGCTGCCTTATAGAATGGATTGTCACCATATAGATAACTAAATATACTCAGTGTTAACAGGACAGCACACCATACACCTATTAACTCATACATTAGTCATTCCTCCTTTGTTCGAGATAATAAGATATATTACCTAATATAATAAATATAACCATTAGCAAATGAGCTATAGATTGTGCAGACATTCTAGATGTTGCCTTCCCCGGAACTATTGGAGTATTTTCATTTAAAATTTCACTATCTCTTAAGTCACTTAAATATTTAAATACCATCTGCTCATATTCAGCAGCACCAGGCATCCCTGCAAGTATTCCTCTTATTTGTCCTGATTCTACATATGGAATGGCATCAGTTACCATAATTGAAGTACATCCTGATGAGAGAGGTACATTATGTTCATCACACGCAAACTGAACCCACTCAGCATTACCAGGAACACCAGCAGATAAGTCAAAAATAAAATCAAAATCAGTAACCTTATGCACTCCATCCATCATTGGAATATCAATAAGTAAAATATTATTCACATCCTGAGTAAAAATAGATCTTAAATCTGTAGCTATCCCCCTAATTATAATTTCTCCACCAGCTTTATAAGGCAAACTTACATAATCAGTATGCTCTTTAATATCAAACAGATTAGATTCTATAACTTCTTTTAAGGCATATTTTGCCATCATCAAACCCTCAGGCCAGAGAGGTACGGTGTAGACCTTTATTCCTTTAGAAAATAGATGCTGAAGAACTGCTATAGACATTGGGTGAATTTCAGGTTTTGTGCTGGCACCATACGCAAAAGAAACTAAAACTTTATCTCCTTTATTTAGATTATTTAACTGTTCAAAAACAATCTCAGAGTTGGATGTTGTTTTAATTGGGATATTTAGCAATCCAGGTTTCATTAGAGGGATTAAAACAGATAAAGCAATTAAGAGGAATATATATCTTCTATCTAACTGACCTAGGTAAATAAATATATTTTTAAGTTTATACATTAATCTCCAAGTATAGACCTTTCTCTTCCTGTGATAATTCGATATGACTGGGCTATAGTCCCAAGTGCAATTCCAATCATAATTGCTCTTGAACCTGCAGTTGCTGGAACAGCCATTATCCATTCTTGAAATTCTGGAATTTTAAAGATACCTAAATCAGAAAGGTTAAAAAATAAAATTAAAAGTGGCATAAAAATCATTGTCCCAATCATTGAATAAAGCATTGTTTTCTTTTCTTTAAATCTACTTGCAATAATTGCAAATAGAAGGAAAATATAAATCTCCAGTGACATCCACCATGGGACTAACTGGCCAATGGGAACCCTACCTATCATTAAGAAAATTCCTGAAATCAACAATAAAGTTGCCTCAAAGTTTCTAATTTTAAATGCTCTATATGATGCTGAAGCAACAAAAAAAGCAAGCAGTGCAAACATCGTCGCACCTAAAGGCAAGTAAATATTATGGAACATCCAATAGAAAGCGGACCCCTCTTCTTTTAAATGAGGCCCCATCGCAACATTCGATCCATTGTAGATGAAACCAAAAATTATCATCACAATAAAACTAACAAGTGTGAATATACTAAATTTCCAATTGCTACGTTTGTTTGCAACTTTGTTTAGATGTAGCTGGAGGAGATTGATGACACCAAGAAATGCAGCGAAACCTGATATAATATCAAACCATTGAGTTGCATCATTATCAATAAAATTATTAAGAGGTGGGTAACTAATAAAGTGACCTAAAAGAGTCAAAAAACCAATAAAAACAACTAAAAAATATGCTATCTTACGCTTCATTTTATAACACTTATCCTAAATAGAGATGATATATCAAAATTTATATAACCATAACTATTTAAAACAGAACACATAAAGACTGTAATAATTAAAATTATGCAACCCACCTTTATATAATCCTGCCCCTTAATACATCCAAGCATTTCTGGACTTCCTGATAGATATGCACTAGCTGCATAAAATTCTTCACCTATAAGAGTATAATCACATGCAGTAACAAAAAAAGGTATTTGAGATGAAGAGCCAGTTCCAGCAATTTGAATAGCACCTATTGAGTTTCCTGTTTCAGCAAGGAGAAGTGATTCAGCATAGAACTTCCCCTGAAAGAAAATGGCTGCAGGTTTTTCACGAAGTATAATACCATTAACCCCTGCTGCATATGCAAACTGATCATCTGTGACATAATGAACCATATCATCTCTATATAAATCAGGTCTTCCTTTTTTTAAATAAGCTTCTTTACATGTTTCTTTTGCTGTTTCCATAACGATAGGAACACAGACAGGTACATGTAAATTCGCCTCATACTCTGCTGTCATGCCAGCTACATGACCTAGTATTATTAATCCAGATATTGTATCTATCTGATCTAAACTTGATATACCAGGAACATAAAGTACAGGTTTCCCCATCTCTGTTGCTCTACCAACAGCTTCTTCCATTGCCTTAATTGCAGCTATTGGCCTCATATATATTTGTTCACCATTTCTTGCTTTATCTATGAAATATTCAATGGCAAAACAGATGAAAAGGATAGAAACAAATGTAGTTTCATTTCCAATTAGAAAAATTTGGAGTGGAAAGAAAAAATAAAATAATAGAATTAAACTAGGGATGAATATGAATTTAATATATTTATTCATCATTAAGTTTTAAGGTTAATTCGTTCTATCTCATTAAGAAGAAAATTTATATTGCTTTTTTTTTCTAAAATTTCTGCAAAATTATAATATTTCTTATTATTGATGAAGCAGGTTGCTATTGGACCTAAAAATACTAAAAACTGACTACCTATAAATGATATGTATTTTGTGCTTTCTAAAAAAAAGATTGCTGGAACAGACATCCCTCTATTAACAATGTCTTTTGCAAGATTTGATATTATCTTTTGATCATCATTCATTTTGGTAAATTAATACAATTAATCTGATAAAATAACTTCTAAATTAGCCCTAGGTATTATTTCTTTATTCCCATTTTTAAATTCTATTTTAGCAACTCTAGACATTGTTTCAGTTTCAATTTTTACAAGCTCTGATGGAAGTTCTACTACTTTCCCAATTTCTCCAAAGTAGGGTTCTCTTATTATTCTAACTTTAGAACCAACTGAAATAGCTAAGCTATCTTCATCAAAAAATTGAAAAGATTCAGAATTAATATCAGAAGCAATAAATATTTCAGGTCTCACAACACCAGCTCTTATTTGGGTTGCACCATTTATTGATGCAAATTTCTCGTTATTTTTATGTAATAATTGATAGGTGCGATCTGCCATTGTAATTTTTCCAAATCCTTCTGTAATTATAATCGTTGTTGTCTCTTCCATGCCTGTTATTGCAACTCCTAAAGGTTTTTTAAGTATTTTTGTCAAAGTATTATAATCAATAGCACCACAAACAACTCCTTGAACTCCTAGCTTATTAATCTTCATATAAAATTCATATGTTAGATTTAATTTCATTATAATAATTTTATCATTGATATTTTCATCAGAGTCTATTTCTTCATTATTAATTGTTTTTATATATCCCTTTTTCTCACCACCAATTCCAATAATACCCTGAATAAACATTCCATGAGAGCTGACGATAACTCCCTCTTTTTCAATTACATCATTAATTTTCCCAGGTATATACGCATCTACTTCTATTGGATAAGGCTTTTCAGAAATAATTACTTGACCAGTGACATCTGAAATATTCCCAATCGTCCCATCAAATGGAGATTTAACTTCAGACTTAAAGAAACCAAATAAACCCTTGCTACGAGCAATAATCTGATTTTTTTTAATATTCTCATCAACTGAGCATAGCATACAATCTAATACCTGATCAGAATCTATGTTTAGCTGATTAGCAACATTCACCATATGAACATTCCCTGGTATCATTGTCGATGCAACTATACTATTAGCATCTACACTATCTCCTAGATTTACATGAACTTTTCCCTTAATGGGTAATATCCTTTCTTTTTTGATTGATATTTTTTCTAAAATTTTAAGTCCAGGGGTATATGATTTTGACATTATATCTCCAAGATTTGATACTCATTCATAGATAATCGCCAATTGTTAATAAGCTCTTTTCTTCCTTGAGTATTAAATTTAAAATTAAATGGACGTCCTCTACCATCCAATATAATTCCAACCTCTCCACCATGTACTTCACCTATGTAATCTTGGTTATTTTTTATAGTGAAGTTATCTTTTGTTCTAAACTCTGATTTATACGAATCAAAATCAGCTTTAATTAAAATAAGCTCACCATACTTAAGCACTCCCTGAATATCACTCCCATTTACCTTAATAGAATACTCCATCATGCTATCACCTTGCTTTCCTTCTCCTAAAGGAGCAATGCATGTTCCCAAGCGAATAAGACAATCTTTATTAAAAACTTCAATAGCTGCTTTTTCATGTACAGAAGATAGTAGCCCAAGCTGAGGCATCATAAAAATTGAATCTACAGCTAATTGAGTCAAACCCTCTGGAAGAAAAGAGTCAATTAACATCTTACAAGCCTGTTCTCTTCTAGGGGCATGAGACAAAACACCTCCTGAACCTACAATCATATCTAGCTCTTCCATGTTAACCAAAGTTTCTCCAGACATTGTTTGCTCAAAAGTATCAGAGATTGTTCTTTTCTTCTGAACACCTTTAAGTGAAACTGCAAATTTTTTGTGTTGATCAAATGATAATCTAATTGCTTCTCTTGCAATTGCCTGTTCTATCATAAGTTCTTCTAAGGTTTGTGGAATTGTTGTTGGTCTTATCATTTTATTTGCAATTCTATTTGTTAAATCCAAATTATCTACATCATCTCTCAACCATCTAGACACATTATCCACTCCAGCATCAGCTAGAACATTACATATTGAATAGCTCATACCATAATTAGCACTTACTGTTCTATTAAATTTACCTTTAAAAACTGAGAAAATATCTGTTGTTGCACCACCTATATCAACACCAATAACAGAAATTTTTTCTTTTTTTGCAATTTTCTTAATGATTTCTCCAACAGCTCCTGGTGTTGGCATTATGGGACAATCTGTCCATTCTTTTAATTTATCATAACCTGGAGCCTGTGCCATTACATGTTCCATAAATAGATCATGTATCTTATCTCTACTTGGCTGTAGATTTTCTATCTCAAGAGTCGGACGAATGTTATCAACCATCTTTAAGTCTGTCTTGCCTACTAGAGTTTTATTAACCTCTTTTCTTGCTTCTATATTTCCAGCATATATGATAGGAAGTTTATAATTGTTACCAAGACGAGGTTTTGGATTTGCTGCTGAAATAATCTCTGAAAGTTCAACTACGTGGGATTTCGTACCACCATCAACGCCACCAGACAACAAAACTATATCAGGTCTAAGTTCTCTAATACGTTTTACTTTTTCATGATACTTTCGTCCATCATTAGACGCAATAATATCCATTACAATCGCTCCAGCACCTAGGGCTGCTCTTTGAGCACTTTCCCCTGTCATACTTTTTACTACACCAGCGACCATCATTTGTAGCCCCCCTCCAGCAGAACTTGTTGATATATATATATCAACCCCATTTCCGTTTGAATTTTCAGGAGAAATAATTTTTTCTCCATCCAAAATGGTTCTACCTGATAATTCTTCTAGTTCAATAATAGCATTTAAAACTCCTCGCGTAACATCCTCAAAAGGAGCTTCAACAGTTGTTGGGGCCTCTCCACGATGAGTTAATCTGTATTCTCCATCAATTTTCTCTATAAGTATAGACTTGGTTGTTGTAGAACCACAATCTGTTGCTAATATAATATTAATATGTTCGGGTACGATATCCATCATTATATAATAAAAGCTGATATATACATATAATATACTGGAGCTGCAAATGCTAGTGAATCAAATCTATCTAAAAATCCTCCATGCCCCATAAGAAAAGAACTTGTATTCTTTATGTCTGCTTGTCTTTTAATTAAAGATTCTCCAAAATCACCTAATTGTCCAATAATTCCAGTAATCATTGAAAGAGCTACAATGTCAATAGCTATAAAATTAATATTAATTTCAAATTCTATATTTAATAAATAAAAAGAAAAGAAAACAATAAATGATCCGATTAGACCACAAATAGAACCAACCCAGGTTTTATTGGGACTTATTATAGGTAGAATTTTTTTATTTCCAAATTTTGATCCAAAAAAGAATGCGAATGTATCACAAACCCATATACTAAAGAACAGTAGATATGTAAAATAAAATCCATTAGTCATTTCTCTTATAAATAATAAGGATGAGCATAAACAGAATGCAATCCAAAAAATACCCATAAAATAAAATGCTATATTTTGCACACTTGAATAATTATAAAATAATATCTCATATAAAAAGAATAAGATAAAGAATAAGATCATAAGATTTAATGGTGGGAAGAAACTAAAATAAGCATTTAAAAAGAAAATTAAATTAAATAAACTTAAAATTAATATACTTATTTCCGAATTCAGCCTACTTATCATTTTTGAATATTCTACAGAAGAGAAAATGAGTATTATTAATATTGTAAATAAAAATAAAAAATCATAATAAATCGATATTGAGATAACAGGAATGCCAATAATATTAACAAGAGATCTGTTGTTAGTAGAATTTCTCATTTATTTGTAGAATATACTCTTGAACCATTCTTATACATAATTACTGTATAGTTCAATTGGAGCTCTACTGTATACTTATTTCCATAATCAGTTTTAATTATAATTGTTTTTTCTCTTGGGAGCTCTGTAATAATTCTATCTAAAGAAGAAATATAATTTGATTCATAATTAGTATAATAGTACAATCTATTATAACCAGGATAGGTTAAATCTTTTATGTTTGCAAATATAAACGTGGTTGAAGCAATAAGATAAAATAAATAATTAAGTCTATTTTTTATAAGCATTATCACCCCACTTAATAACTTCCACTTTAACTTCAACTGTACCTTGTTCTACAAAATCAAGCTTTATAGCAGCTCCATAGGAACAATCTAAAATTCTACCCTTAATATACGGACCTCTATCATTTATTCTTAATGTAACTGATTTCCCGTTCTTCATGTTTGTAACCTTTACAATAGAGTTTAAGGGTAAGGTTTTATGTGCAGCAGATAAACCATCTTTATCGTAGATTTCTCCATTAGCTGTAAGATTCCCATCAAACCCATCATCTAACCCATAAAAAGATGAAATCCCATAGAAAATATTTTTTGAATTATTTGGATTAGTTTGATTATTAGAATGTGATGAAGAAGAATATCTTGGAGATGGAACACAAGAAAATAAAAAAAAAGAAAAAATAAAAATCACTTTAATCATCTGATTTTAATGCTCCGATAATCTCATTAATATCACTAATAGAATTAAGCTTAAAATAATCCTTTATGGCTTGCGGAATAGAATCTACTAGATTTGGGTATTTATAATTTATTGTTCCCAGTTGCACTAAACTTGCTCCCGCTAATAAAAATTCTATTACATCTTTATCATTTGAAATTCCACCAATTCCTATAATAGGGATATCTAAACTTTTATAAAGATTGAAAATATTTGCTAAAGCAACAGGCTTAATGCATGGACCTGAAAGGCCACCCATATTAGTACTTAATTTGGGTTTTTTAGAATTAATATCTATGGCCATACCAACTAACGTATTTATCGCGCTTACAGCATCCGCGCCACCTTCTTGAGCTGCTTGACCAATTTCTGATATAGACGTAACATTTGGACTTAATTTCATTATTAAAATTTTGTCAGTTCTGGATCTAAGTTCTTTTGTTAATGATTTTGTTAATTTTGATGAAACACCAAACTCCAATCCACCCTCATTAATATTTGGACATGAAATATTAATTTCATATGCTACATGATTTCCTGATGCTCCTTCTAATATCTCTAATGTTTCAATATAATCTTCAATTTTTGTGCCTGCAATATTTATTACGACATTAGAATCTATTTTATTTAAAAATGGAATTTTTTTCTGAACGTAGTCCTCTACCCCTAAATTAGCTAATCCAATTGAGTTTAACATTCCTGATGCCACTTCACATATTCTTGGTGGAGGATTTCCCTCTCTTGAATATCTTGTTACTGATTTTGTTATGATTCCACCAAACTTAGATAGATCTACAAGATCAGACGCTTCATTCCCATAGCCAAATGTACCACTAGCAACCATAATAGGATTTTTAAATACTATATCTTTTATTTTTAAAGCAAGCATGTTTTGACGTCCTTGGCATTAAATATAGGGCCATCCATACAAACAAGCTTATATTTACTTCTATATGAATAATCTTTAACTTTAAAATTATTATTTGTTTCTAAGGTACATCCCTGACATATTCCAATACCACATGCCATAATTGTTTCAAGAGCTAAATAACATTCGATATTATTATCTAATGCAAATTTAGAAACAACTTCCATCATTATTGGTGGGCCACATACGTACATAACTTTATCTTGAAGATCCTTAATAGAAAATATTTTTTTTAGAGCATCAAATAAATTTCCTTTAATTCCATATGATCCATCATCTGTTGAGAGATATATATTATTAGTTTCATCATGCTTAAGGAAATGTTCATCCTTATCTCTTGCACCAATAAATAATTTTGTTTTTGCTTTATCTTCTATTTCATTATATAGATTTAAAATTGGTGCTATTCCAACTCCTCCACCAAGAAGAACCAATTCCTTGTTAGGATTTATCTCCCAGTGGTTTCCTAATGGTCCAATGATATCAATTTTTTCTCCCTTTCTCCACTTTTTCATTATTCTTGTTCCATCTCCAATAGATTTATAGATGATATTAATTGATTCAGAATCCTGATATGAAATGCTCATTGGTCTTCTCATTGCATTTTCAAAATTGATTGAAGGAAGAATATTGATAAATTGGCCAGACTTTGTAGATTTTGAAATTTTGTCTGAAGAAAGTTTTGCTTCAAAAATATTTTTTGCGATTTCTTTGTTATAGATTATTTCACAAATTTCATTAAATATCATATTGTTTATTTAGTCAAATTTAATTTTAATTTATCAATATCTAAATTTTCTAAGTCCAATTCTTTAAATGGATGCTGTCCTCTATTATCTATTGTATCTCTTTTACTCTCCATAGTATCAGGTAAATGTAAATTATCATATATTGATAGATATTGTTCTAATTTATCAATTTCTTCATCTATTGTAGTAGCTTCAATGCTACCTAAATTAAAAATTAAATTATTGATTATTGTAAGCAAAGAATCATTGATATTATCAATTGAGTATGTCGAATCAGTTGAAATATTATCTCTAATATAACTAAAGGTTGAATTAAAAGTATTGTAATCAGCATCAAAATGTTCCATGTTCCTCTTAAAGGATGATGGAGATCCAGGTATTATATCATTAATCTTAACTTTCAAGGAATCATAAGAATAGTAATTTCTAAGATCATTGATTTTCTCAAAGCAGCTATAGATAGAATCTAATTCTGAATTTATAATAATTTTATTACTGCACTCTGATAATTTTCTTTTTGACTTTAAGTATTTAATATCTTGATTCATAATATAGTAAAAAGAAGATAATTTTTCTTTAGTTGCCTGGAGATTAATTCTCTCAGTCTCTTGATTTGCATATTCAATATAATTTTCTAACATTTCAAGAGTATTAAAAAAAAACATTTCATTTATTAAACCATTATAAAATTTTAATTCGCTATCACTAGATAAAATATCCTGCATCAGTAGATAGGCTGATTCATATTTTCCTTTATCAAACAAATCAAGCGCAGGATTAAGTCTACTATTAAAATCTTCTTCTGTTAAATTGTTTGTAGAGAAGTTAGGATAAATAGAGTTAACAATTGTCATCCATGTACCCTCTAAATATTCTCCAATATATATATTTGATGGATCAATCCAAGATAATGCATAAAGCGCTTTAGGAGTATAAATTTCACTATCAGGAAATTTCTTTATTAGTTCTTGATATCTAGAAAATGAAGAATCAGTCTTATTAAAATCAAAATAGAAGCTTTCAGAAATATGGAAAAGCAATGAATCACTTCGTAATGTTGAAATAATATGTGTGGTATCTGTATCCATTGATAATTCATATTCATATATTGCATCTTCAAGATCTTCAATTTTAGATATCATCTTTTTTGATAATTTCCCATATTTAGAGCTTGATTTTTCACTTTTTGATTTTTCTAAAAGTTCCTTCATAACATCAAAATTGAATTCCTCATCCATATTTATTTTAGCTAAAAAATAATATGCTTCAGAAGTTTCTTTTTTTTTATTATTCTCAGATACAATATTATAAAAAATTTCCTTAGCAGTTGAATGATCCTGCATTTCATAGTAAATCTTGCCTAATTCAAGTGTTAGAAATAATCTTTTATCATTAAAAGAAGATAAGTCAAGCAATCTTTCTATCTCGGAAATAAGGTAACTATAGTTTTTTAATTTTTTATTATAATCTATTGAGACTAGCTTGATATTTTTTTTCTCTTTTTCATCTTCTAAAATATCATAGAGTTCATCTAGATATAAAACTAGATTATTATAATCTTCAAATTGTTCTGAGGCCCTAATTAACTTGTTATATATATTTATCCTTTGCTTATCAGATGATGAGTATTTTAAAGAGCTATTAAGATGTTGGTAAACAGATTCGATTTCTTGTTGAACTATACTAAATTCAGAAAGTATTTGATAATATAGAAACTTTTCATATTTACTTGGATTAAAGTTTTCTTTAATAATATTTGGTAATAATATTCTTGCTTCTTCTATATGACCTAATTTTAATTCACATAAAGATATCCACAATTTTGATTCTATATAATATTTACTATTAGGATATTCTTCTAATAAAGTTAAAAAATACTCTTTTGATCCTTCAAAATCATCTTTAAATAACATTGAAACAGAAATTATATAATATGCATCTTCAACATACTTACTATTTGGATATTCCTGTAAAACAATTTTTGAATTTATTATTGCTTCATCTAGAAGATTTTTTGCTTCTATAGGTAAGCCTGTTTCTCTGTAGTCTCGGAGGTCAATAATTTGTTTTGCTTTTTTAAATGATTCTTCAGCATTATAGAATGTGTTAAAATAAACACATGAAGAAATAATAAAAAAAAATAAAAAAATAACTATTTTTCTTAGACTAGTAATATGATAATTAGATAACATATTTGTACCGAGGGCCGGAATCGAACCGGCATGAACAATAATGTTCGAGGGATTTTAAGTCCCTTGTGTCTACCAATTTCACCACCTCGGCTACATACTTGAGGCGTCGACCAGATTCGAACTGGTGATGGAGATTTTGCAGACCTCTGCCTTACCACTTGGCCACGACGCCAAAAAAAAGCCTCTACTAGAGAGGTCTTAGAGCGAAAGAACGGATTCGAACCGTCGACCCTCACGTTGGCAACGTGATGCTCTACCAGCTGAGCTACTTTCGCAAATTATTTAAAAATCAAAAGCCACATATTTTAATATAATAAACCATAAAAAACATAATCATTTAACTTAGAAAACTATATTATCTAAAATATAATCTAGTGGTTGTGTCCCTTATGATCATCTTGTAAATTTTTATTAAGAGGTTTTGCTAATGGTGGTCCTTTTATTATCTTAGACATCCCACTATCAACAATAAGTAAAATTTCTAGTTTGCTATCAATTTTTGTGTTTAACCCAATCTTATGTAATTTAATTGTGTTTTTTGCACTATCTAATCTTTCATTAGAAGCTATAATAATTTCTCTATGATTATTTATGAGATCAAGAATCTTTGGATTGTCTTTATATAACTCATCTAAATTAGCGTTTGAATCTCCCTTTTTTTTGTTTTTTAAATGCTTAGTTGATTGTCTTATTTTTTTTCTTTCTAGATCCAAATCTACTATTTCTGAATTTATTTCTGTTAATGATACTTCTATCTTATTTAAATATTTTCCCTTGTTTCCTGCTTCATACGTTAGGATGTTGGCCGTACCCCCATGTTCTGAGGCTCTACTCGAGCCCTTACTTCTTAAAATTAAATCAATATCAATATTGCTTTTATCTAATCTAATTAAATCTGAAGTTGTTCCATTAAATAGTACAATTATATAATCTGTTTTATCTGATATTTCATTATATATCTTTTTTATTTCATTTATTGGCTCTTTAACTAATATTGAATCTTTTAGAAAAGAAGATGCAGCACCAATGTATCCTACTTTAAATCCATTGATGTTTTCAATAGCATAACTATCAAAAATTCTATTTGATGTACTTTGATGAAACAAATTACAAGAAATAAAATTAAAATTTGACTGATCATTAAGTTTCTTTAAATATGATAATCCTAAAGCAAAATCCCTAACACCTGGTGAGAATGCACTATAATCCATTTCATTGTTGCAATTAAGAATAATTTCAGCCCTTATTATTGCTTCATCTATATTGTTTTTATCAGCATATAAAGTAGATTTTGAAAAAAATAAATCTCCCGAATCTAAAACAATAACAGGATTCCCTTTTAATGTTTCTTCATCAATAATGCTAGCTTTTCGGGCAAGACCGCCTAAAGGATTTTTAGGTCAACCACAGGGCTCTGTCTCACCCCAAACATTGGAGGAATGAATGATTGTAAAATCAATTGGAAGGCTATAGCTTTTATCGCAACCAACCAACAGTATTATTAATATAGATATAACTCTTAATAGCATATTCTATCTTAAGTAGATTTCTCTTTATTTATGTTATATTTTAATGTAAATAACAAATTCATAAAAACAATATCTTCCAATATTCTTTTAAGCATATCAAATCTTTTTGTTGCTGCATCCTCAAAGTTGATATCACTGAAAAAACAGCCGCAATCAATACTTTTCCCACGTAAATAAGCCTGTGTAATTAAAAATATAAAGAGAATCATCATATAAATTGATAAATCTACACTTGCTTCATATTTAAATCCAGAAATCAGACCTATCCCGATAAAGAGCTCAATCCATGGAAGTATTAAGGAAATTAGATTTTCAATGTAAATTGAAGTAACCCCATAATAGTGAATATTTTCTGAAAAGGATGCTGGATCTAAAATTTTTGAATAGCTAGCATAAATAAATACAGCTCCCATTACTAACCTAATTATATAAATCAAATAGATACTATTCATTATCTGCGGGATAACCATCTACGGGATAACCCTTTTCTTGCCACTCAGGGAAACCACCCTCATACAATAGGATATTTGTATACGAAAGATATTCAAAAAGATGATTACCCAGCTCTTTACTTACATCACAATCACCCCCACTGCAATATATTATTAAAAAATCATCATTGGAAATTCCATCTAATTTTTCAATTATTCTATCATCGCTAGTAGATTCAAAATGTATGTTAATTGCCCCTAAGATATGCCCTTCAATAAACACTAGACTATCTCTTGCATCAATAAAAAAACCCTGTTTATTATCAAACATATCCTTGCATTGATCTAATTTGATATTTCTAGGTCCATCTAAGGTGTTATCTAAAAGTTCCTCTGAGGTAATTGTTTTTATTGGGTATTTTATTATTGAAATATCTCCGAGAATCACAGATCTACCTATTCCAATTAACGTAGATATTGAGATGATTATCAATATATCTTTTAATTTGTAATTCATAGTACAAATTTACTTTTAGAGAGTAATTAATCAAAAGTATTTGATTATTTTATTTTGAGATAAGCATGAAAGAAAGATAAATTAGGTGGCTTAGGGGATATAGCTCAGTTGGGAGAGCGCTTGAATGGCATTCAAGAGGTCAGCAGTTCAATCCTGCTTATCTCCACAATTTTTAAATAGGAGATATTAAATTGTTTACTATGACAACTTTAAGAGAACGTTCACATGTAATTCTATGGTTACTGTTATTCTTTTTTATTGCTAGTATGACTGTCGGTGGACTAGTTGGTGGATCAAATATCATCGGAGTTATTTTTGGATCAAAAGATACTAGAAATTATGTAGGGAGTATAGATGAAAAAAGAATTTCTATAAGAGAATATGACTATCAATTAAGAGTAACTCTAAACAATATATTAAGTAGCATTGGTACAAATTCTCAAGTTTCTGAAGAAACTCTACACAGACAAACTTGGGATGCTTTAAAAGAAGATTATATAATAAAAGAAAAAATCAAAGAACTTAATTTGACTGTATATGCTGATGAAGTGCGAGAGTATATGCTACAATCCCCTCCTGAAGGATATAAAACATCTTTGACTTCTGCTGGTTTTTTTACTGATGACACAGGTAATTTTGATATAACATCATATCAAAATGCTATCAGGAATGGTAATATGCCTCTAGCCACCAAACAACTAAATATCCGTTGGGAAGATGGACTTAAAAATTGGCTGGCAAACAAAAAATTAAGAGATGCATACAACCTTCTAGTATCTGTTAGCGATAATGAAATCAAAGATGAATACATGAGAAATAACATTAATTTAACTGTTGACTATATATATATTAATCCTAGCAATATAGCTGATTCATTGCTTGTAATTTCTGAAAATGAGCTATCTGATTATTATAGTGATAATAAAGAAAATTATAAAACAGATGAAAAAGTTAGTATTAATTATATTCTATATGAAGTAAAAACAGCTCCAAAGGATACATTAAATTATAATATCGAAATAGACAGTTTAATGAATGAAGCCTTCGTCCTTAGTGATGAATCGAATTTTACTTCATTTAATGATGCAATTTCAGTATATGAGAAAACCATATCAGATACCATTACTGTATCACAATCTCTTCAAGGATATTCTGGAATACCTGCTTCTATGGGAAGTTCGCGAAAAGTTATTAGATTTGCTTTTGATAATGATATAAACTCTACATCTACTCCAATTGAAATGAAAAATGGAATTGCTGTTTTTCATATTATAAAGAAAGAAAACACAGCTTTTAAAGTATTTGAAGAGGTCAAGGAAGCTATCAATAGAACTTTACTTAAAAATGCAAAGGATGAAAAAGCAAAATCTATAATCTTAGAATCTGAAAATAGCAATTGGAATGAGTTTTCTGTTTCTAATGACTTAATAAATCTTGAATTGAATCAGGAAAATAAAATATCAGGAAATTATAATGCTATTGGAAAATCATCTGAGCTAGAGGGATCGTTGTCATCTTTGTCTTTACCTGGTGATATTTCGAAATTAATAAAAACTCCAACAGCCTATGCGTATGTTAAGCTAATAAGTAAATCAGAGTTTGATGCAGATGATTACGATAAACAATATTCTATAATTAAATCTCAGCTACTTATTAGCAAACAATTTTCTGGTGGTTATAATGGGTGGTTACAATCTAGAAAAGAAGATATTGAGATTGAAGATTGGAGACACCTTATATATTAAGTATTTATAATTATTTTTTATTCGATGAAATGTTGTTTGGACTCCAGAGCTTTTCTTCTATATTCATATATTTTGATACCCATCTTCCCAGAACAAATAAATAGTCAGATAATCGATTTAAATATTCAAGAACTTTTATATCTACATCTGAATATTTTTTAATTACTGTGGTAAGACTTCTCTCTGCTCGTCTGCAAACTACTCTAGAATAATGAATGTGAAGGGTCAACACATCCCCGCCTGGTAATATAAATGACTTTAGAGGTTTAAGGATACTGTTCATATTATCAATGTCATTTTCTAGAATCAAAATATCTTCATTATTAATTTTAGGTGAATTAGAAGGTGAATTACTACCAATAGCCGCCAAAACTGTACCTAAATTAAATAATTCATTCTGTATTGATGATAATCTGGTGAATAAATATTCAGAATTGTCAATTTTAGGATATTTTTTTAAATAAAAGAGAAGAAGACCTATTGTAACATTTAATTCATCAACTTCACCATAGGCTGTAACTCGCACGTCATCTTTAGAAACTTTGATTCCACCGATTAGATGTGTTTCCCCCCTATCTCCACTTTTTGTGTAAACTTTTGATATATTTATTTTTGGTTCTCTATATTTTGTCATTAAAATAAATTATCTAATTCAAAATAATCTGGACAAGGAGAATAATATCCATTATATTTACATTACCATCTTCATTTAAATCAGAGATTATAAGCTCATAGTCCGTACCATCATCATTTAATATCAATGAAACTAATCTGACAACATCTAAAATATTAATCTCACCATCAGCATTTAAATCACCTAATAGAGATGATGTTCTTGTTGTGATAAAAAGTGCAGACTGATCTGAAAGTGTTGCTGCTGCTTCTGGATATTGATTATTGAATGTATATTCAAGTCCAATAAGACCTGTATGATCCTCGATGCCAACGGATGTATACTGGCCATGGACTACAGCTCCACTATAATTCCCTACAGGATAATTTCCAACACTTGTATTGTTGAATTCTCTATACTGCAATAATATCTCATCATCACCTGTTGGGGTTTGAGAGCCAGTATCATATAATATAACCTGAAACTCCTCCGAATCAGTTGAATTTGAAAAATAAGTATCAAAGTTATACCACTCTATAATAAATCTACTATTTTCTTCATCATGATAGGCATAAACGTCTCCATCCTCAAGGTCATCCCAGAAAACTGCAACCATTGGTGATGGTCCACCTGTCCCAGGTATTGGATAATTTCTAAATGATTCTAAATCTGATTCACCAAAAGATATCCAGCCATTGCTACAAACTGACACCTCATTATACTGCTCACCATAAAATGTAAAGGTAAAGGGCAAGTCAATAGTCGTAACCTCATCTTGATTATTTCCATTATCATTTAAATCCAATTGATATCCATCCCCTCCTTGGGATGGGACAATCTCAACCCATGAATAGGTTGGTGCTAAGTCATAATCAATATCAAGCTCATCAAAGATATAGTATCCATATGAATCTGGACCCAAGGGATCGGAAACTGAAACATCTCCAATTATAAGCTGAAGATTAACTATCTGTTCAAAAGTATAATCATCAAAAACTCTGATAGGAATATTAAATGTAGAGCCATTGATAATATTATCTGCAGTTGAAAGTTGAATATTTAATGTGAAACTTGAATTATTTGCAGGAATATTATTCCATAGAATGGTTCCAGTTTCAAAGAATAAATCATTTTCACCGTATAAGATCTCACCATGTAATTGACTAAAATCAATTTCACCTAAATTATACAGCTCAATATCAAAATCAGTTGTAATACCTGGGGAGAAGTTACCATGTGCGTGCAAAGAAACAGTTCCTGAATATATTTCTAAATCTAAAAACTGATTTGATTCAAAAGAAGAGTTATTACCTGAAATATTTACAAAAAATAATGGTTCATTGTCAGGAAGAATAGTTGGGGGTATATTTAGTATTAATCCTTCAACAAGAAAAGTATCTCCAGAATTAATTTCAGATATAGTTATGATATTTTCAGATGAAAGATAAATATCTGATGAATTAATCTGAATATTAAGGTCTTCTAAGTTTGAACCTGTATTATTTAATATGTTAAAAGATACTGAAATCTCTTCTCCAGGGTTAATGAGGTTATCATTATTATTTAAAAAATTAATTTCCAAAAAACTTAACGTTGAATTATCAACTTCTGGAAATAT
>Ga0066376_10000680_pt1 | contig 32025 bp, 33 predicted proteins | sample Knorr_S15_td_Bot_FD_77009 | JGI IMG/M metagenome (GOLD analysis project Ga0066376, IMG submission 77009) | Marine microbial communities from Southern Atlantic Ocean transect - Knorr_S15_td_Bottom_ad_5009_LV_A | ecosystem: Environmental > Aquatic > Marine > Oceanic | place: Southern Atlantic... | reverse complement strand
TCAACCCGGCGTGGCAAGAGACCTTGGGTCACTCGATGCCGGTCGTACTCAAGACGCCGCTCATCGACTTGGTGCATCCGGAAGATCGCAATGCCACGATCGAGCAGTTGAGCCGGCTCGCGGAGGGTCAGGCGTTCGCGCACTTCGAGAACCGGTACCTCCCAGCCGCCGGGGATTGGCGCCGGTTGTCGTGGACCGCCGCTCCGCTCGGCGACCGCGACGTCGTATTCTGCGTCGCGAAAGACGTCACAACCCGGTTCGAGGCGGAAGAGGCGCTGAGGGCGGAGGCCGAAGGCGCCCGGTCGGCGAGTCGGTCCAAGATGAAGTTCGTCGCGAACATGAGCTACGAACTCCGGACGCCCATGAACGGCATCCGGGGCATGACGCGCCTCGCCCTCGAGACCAACCTCGACGCCGAACAACGTGAATACCTCGAGTTGGTGGATCGCTCGGCGAGATCGTTGCTCGATTGAGAGCCTGTCCGGGCTCACCGTTCTGATCGCGGCCAGTCACGCTGCCAACGGTCGGATCCTCGCGGACTGTGTAGGCCGATGGGATATGAGAGCCGAAGTGGTCGATACTGGCCTATCCGCGCTCGACGCGATCAAGGCGGCACACGCCGGGGGACGCACCTTCGACTTCGTGTTCGCCGACGTGCACCTAGCCGATATCGACGGCTTCGAGCTGTGCAAGCGACTCGCTGTCGGGGCGCAGTACGGGGACCCCAAGGTCTTTCTGGTCACTTCCACGGCCGCGCTGGGCGAAGCCGAGCGCATGCGCCATTTGGGGCTGACGGGCCTTCTGGCGAAGCCGATCCTTCCTTCGGTTCTGCTGCAGACACTCAGCGAGTCGGTCGCCCAGCCGCTCCCCTCCAGCTCTTTGCGGCCCGCGAGCGGTGGGGCTGAGCCGCACTCTTGGGGAAAGGTCCTGCTCGTGGATGACGACCTATGATCCTATACGCTGGCAGAGGCTGTTCTCGAGAAGCAGGGCTATAGAGTCACGTCGGCGAAGAACGGTCGTGACGCGATCCACCAGCTCGAGCGGCGGGACTTCAACGCGGTCTTGATGGACATTCAGATGCCCGAGCTCGACGGTCTGCAGGCCACCAGACTCATCCGCGAGAGCGAAGCCGGGACGAGCCGCCACATACCGATCATCGCGATGACCGCGCACGCTCGCCCGCGGGACCGCGAGCGCTGTATCGAGGCCGGGATGGACGACTACGTCTCCAAGCCGATCGATCCGGTCGAGCTGGCCGAAAAAATGTCTTACTTCATAGGCGAACCGCCCGACTTCGACCCGGTGCTCGCCCTCGAGATGATGGGAGGGGATGTCGGCGTATTCCACGAAGTCGCCAATATGTTCTTCGACGCCCTACCGGATCGCCTCGGCGACATCGAGGAGTGGATCGAGGAGGCGGACTCCGACGCGCTCGAGCGTGCTGCTCACTCTCTGAAGGGAGCCGCAGCCACCTTGACCCTGTGGCGTGTGCGAGTGCAGGCTGAGCGGCTCGAACACGCCGGAGGTGTGGGCGTTTGGGAGGGAACTCCACAGACGGTGGCAGCGTTGAAGCAGTGCCTCGAATCCGCGCTCGACGCCTTGCGGGCGGAGTTCGACTAGCGGTCTTCTAGCGTCGGGCCGGCGGGATCGTGACGTCGGCCGCGTACACGAGGTCGCTCAGCGGCGAGTCGTCGCCGTTCGCCGAATTCGCAGCCACGTGAATTGCGACCGGTCCACCCACTGAGGGAGCCACCCACTCGAGCGCCCACGTCGCCAAGTCGGGGTCCGTCGATGGAGAGCCTTGCAGGGTTTGGTTCGCGTACAGCTGTCCGGTCTCCGCGCGAGTTACGCTGACGCGCTGGTCGACGGGCACGAGCACGCCAGCCGGGTCACCCCACTGGGCACCGCCGCCATAGCGCACGGAGAGCTGAAAGCCCGCGCTCGTCGTCTCTTCGGCTTCGAGTACGACGGTGAGCAAGTACCGTCGACCACGCTCGTATGTCTCGGGGAGACCCAGCACGGCGACGCGGCCGCCGAACGCATTCAGGTCGTTGCCGACGTGACATTCGAGGCACGTGGGTTCACCGAAACCACCGGTATGTCCCGGGGGTGGGCCGTTGGCATGGACGGTGGGAATCGCAACCGTCGCCCCCAGGAGCGAGAGGGCGGCGGCCGGAATCGTGAAGCGGAGCCTCATCAGTACGAGACGATGCGCCTCCGCGGCGGGAGCTTGGCCTGCCCGACGGTGTTGGTATCGGCGCCGAACCACATGGAGTTGGTCTCGGCGTCGAAGTACATGTGTCGAATGGAGCCGCCACCGCTTTCGATGAGCGATTGGCTGAATATCTCGCCGGTCATCGGATCGAAGCCCACGAAATTGTTCGGTTTCGGGCCGGTCTCGACCAGCCAGATGCGGTCCGAGTCGTCCGCCACCACTGCGTAGGGGCGCGAGCGTTCACCTCCCGGCAGCGGATACTCGAGTACTTCACCAGTTTCGGGGTCGAGGCGGCCGAGCGTGCCGCGCGTCCAGTCCCCGTACCAGAGGATGTCGTCCGACGTGATCGCAATGCGTCGCGGCCGCGCGTTTTCCGGCAATTCGAACGTCACCAACTCGAACGTCTCCGGGTCCACCGTGGCGATCTGGTTGGTATTGAAGAGCGCGATCCATGGATGGTCCCTCGAGTCCATCACGATACCATACGGGCGACTGCTCCCCATCCGGCCGCCACGACCCGGCGCGGACGGCGTTTCGAGCAGCCGGATTTCTCCCGTCTCCTTCCAGAACTTGCCGACGAAGTTGCCGTTTTGCGCGGTGAACCAGATGTCACCGTGGCTGTCGAAGATGAGCGTATGTGGATCCCGCGCTCGCTCGTCGGGCATCATGAACTTCTCTACTTCACCCGTCATGGGGTTCATCTTGCCGATGTGACTCGCTCGGTTGCCCGAGTAGTAGATCGTGCCGTCGGCGTCGACGATCAGGTTGTGCGGGTGCACGCCCTCGTCCATGTCGAACTTCGTGAAGTCGCCCGACTCCGGGTCGAGGACCGAGACATAGTTCCCCGCCTGCCCCACGAACCACACGCGGCCGTCTGGCGCGACCATGGGGTCTCGGGGTCGCGAGTCCGCGTACGGGACCTCCCACTCCTGAAGGGCCGGATCGGTGGCGGTCTGCGCCGTGGCGGGCGGTGTCGGCAGCAGGAGCGTCGCGGTGGCCGCGAGTATGAGTGTGACTATCCGCATGGGAGACCTCCGTAGTCCACGGATCAACTGTAGGTACCAGAGCCACAGTGGGTCGCGAACTCTGGTCACACAACCTTAGGTTTGCGACTCACACTGGAGCGGAGGTCATCTTGCTGGAACACCGAAGCTACACGCGGCGCGAGTTCCTCGGTCACACCGCGTCGTGTTCGGCCCACATGGGTATCATGGCTGCCGCGTCGCCACTTTGGGCGCGCACGCTATGGGGCCGCCAAGAGCGCTTCCCGGTAGTGGCCGCCGAGCCGTGGGGACGGCTGGAGCAGATCAGTGAAGGCATCTGGGGTTTGGTCTCCAATCCGCTCGAGGATCGCACGACCCTATGCAACGGCGGGATCGTCGCGGGACGAGCGGGCGTCGTCGTCATCGACAGCTCGGCCTCCGACGACGGCGCTCGCTGGATGGCCCGCCAGGCCACACGTCTCGCTGGCCGATCCCCGACGCACGTCGTGCTCACACACCATCACGGGGACCACACGGGAGGGTTGCGTGGTGCCGCGGAGAGCGCCGACGTCGTCGTCTTGGCGACCGGGCTCACTCGTGACACGGTCCTCGAGCGGAGCAGGAACGCGCCTACCGATGTGCTCGCGGGCGTGGACTTGCTCGATGCACGAGCGCCCACCGAGATCGACCTGGGTGACCGCTCGCTGCTGGTTGTGCCGCGCAGGGGGCATACGGGCTCCGACCTGAGCATCGAGGTCTCCGATCCATCCGTGGTCTTTTGTGGCGATTTGGTTTGGAACGGGATGTTTCCGAACTACGTGGACGCGGTGCCGGACCAGCTCAGCAGGAATGTTCGGGTCCTGCGGCGCGGGGAGCCCACGACCTACGTGCCCGGTCACGGTCCGTTGGCGGATGATGCCGCCGTGGGGGCGTACATCGACTTGCTCGACGACGTGGAAGCTGCGGCCCGACGCGCGATCGAGCGGGGGATGAGTGCCGAACAGGCTGGGGAGGAGTATCGGCTTCCGAGTGGAATGGAGGATTGGGTGCTTTTCAATCCGGGGTACTTTGGGCGGGCGATCGGGGCTTGGATGGGGGTGCTTTGAGTGTTTCTTGGGCTGGCTGGTGGGGGCGAGCGCCGCACGCCTTTCCTTCGCTCAGGCATTTCTTTCCGCTCCCTTCCGCTCCACCCCGAAACGCGATGTCGTTGCGGAAAGGCGTGCGACGCTCGCCCCCGCACTTGCAGGTTCTTGGGCACGTGCGGAAAGTCACGGGGACGTCCGCACACCGGACCGAAGAAGCTTTTGGGGGCAAACTGCGGCGGGAGGGAGGTAGGTAGGTGAGCATGTACGATGTGGGTATGGGGCGGCGGTCGGCGAATCATGTGCCGTTGTCGCCGTTGTCGTTTTTGCAGCGGACGGCGGCTGTGTATCCGGATCGGTGTGCGGTGCGGTATGGAGAACGGGAGTGGAGTTGGGCTGAGACGTATGGGCGGTGTCGGGCGCTGGCGGATGCACTGCGGTGTCGGGGGGTGGAGAAGAACGACACGGTAGCGGTGTTGTGTCCGAATACGCCGCCGGCGGTGGAGGTCTCGTTCGGGGTGCCGATGGCTGGCGCGGTCCTCAACATGATCAACACCCGACTCGACGCCGAGATCGTCGCGTTCATTCTGGACCACGCCGAGGCGCGCTTCTTCATCGTCGACCAAAGCTTCGCAGAGGTCGCCACCGAGGCGCTCGAAATCGCCGAGGTGTCGCCCACCGTCGTGTTCATAGAGGACGATGCGCTCGAGGCGGTCGAGAGCTTCGGCGAGATCACGTATGAGGAATTGGTCGCGGAAGGCGATGCCGGAGCCGATTGGTGTCGCGCCGAGGACGAGTGGGACGCGATCTCGCTGAACTACACGTCGGGCACGACGGGGAACCCCAAGGGGGTCGTCTACCACCACCGTGGAGCTTACCTGAACGCGATCAGTAACGCGGTCGATTGGTCGCTGCCTCAGGGGCCCGTCTATTTGTGGACGCTGCCGCTGTTTCACTGCAACGGCTGGTGCTTTCCCTGGACGATCGCGGCGGTTGCCGGAACCAACGTGTGCCTTCGCGGGGTCGACGCGGGCACGATCCTCGACCTGATCGGGCGCGAGGGGGTCACCCACATGTGCGGGGCGCCGATCGTCATCAACATGGTCACAACCGAAGCCGAGAAGCGGGGGGTGACGCTGCCGCACGGAGTCCGCATCATGACCGCGGGCGCGGCGCCGCCTTCCGCGGTGCTCGCTCGAGCCGGCCGCATCGGATTCGACGTCGCCCACGCATACGGGCTCACCGAGTGCTACGGGCCCAACACGATCTGCGCGTGGCACCCCGAGTGGAATGACCTCCCGCTCGAGGAACAGGCACGCCTGAAAGCCAGGCAGGGCGTCGCATATACGCTGCAGGAGGAGTTGACGGTTCGGAACGACAGGCTCGAGCCGGTGCCGGCCGACGGGGAGACGATCGGCGAGATCATGATGCGCGGGAACGTGCTCATGAAGGGATACCTGAAGAACCCGGACACCACGGAGTTGGCCTTCGAGGGTGGCTACTTCCATACCGGCGATCTCGCCGTGATGCACCCGGACGGCTACATCGAGATCAAGGACCGGTCGAAGGACATCATCATCTCCGGCGGCGAGAACATCTCATCCATCGAGGTAGAAAGCGTGCTGTACCGTCATCCGGCGGTTTCAGCTGCCGCGGTCGTTGCGCGGCCCGACGACCACTGGGGCGAAACCCCCTGTGCGTTCCTCGAGCTACGCGAAGGCGCGCAGGCCACGGAGCAGGACGTCATCGACTTCTGCCGGGACAATATGGCGCACTTCAAGGCGCCGAAGACCGTGGTGTTCGGTGAGCTACCCAAGACGTCGACCGGAAAGATCCAGAAGTTCGTGCTGCGCGAGAGGGCGCGAACGCTTGCTCCCTAGGGGCCCGTCCTCAACCTAGCTCGACGAGGGCCACGACGTTCGCCTCGGTGTCCCAAACCGCGACGCTCGGGTGGCCTTTCCAACCGAGTACCTCGCCCGGGTTCACCCAGAGTGTGTCGCCAAAGCGGTGCTCGTGCCGGTCGTGCGTGTGACCGCGGAACACGGCCGAGTAGTCGCCGGTGCGCGCGAGCGCCTGCGCGTAGAACGGGTAGTGCGTCAACGCGACCGAGCGCCCGCCGAGTTCGAGCTCCGCCCACTCGCCGTGAAGCTGCAAGGCCGGGAAGTCGCCCTCCGCGAAACCGCGGATCGCGAAACGGTCTCCGTGCGCGTGGGCGGGCGCCCACTAAGTCCAGGCTGGTCCCAGGCCCATGAGTAGTCACTGAGCACCCGCTGGACCTCACTGACGAACATCCTTCGATCCAGCGGCTTGGTCAGCGTCGCTGCTGCCCCGAAGTCTTCAGCGAGCACGAGCTGCTCGGCGTTCCGACCGGACACGGCGACGATCGGCGTTCGTACGCGCGACTCCTTGATGGCTTGGATGAGGCGGAGCCCGTTCAAGCCCGGCATGGCCAGGTCGGTAACGATGATTTCGAAGTCCCCTGACGTGATTCGTTCGAGCGCGACTTCGCCGTCCGTGGCATACACGATCTCGTGCCCAGCGTCTTGCAGCAGCCGGCCCATGAGGAGTCGGCTGACTTCGTCGTCATCGACTCCGAGGATCTTGGCCATGCCCTCAGTCTCGACGGCCCGACCTCGGTCCTTGATGCGTCTTCCTTTCGCTCGCGTGCCTAGCTTCCAGGCCGCGCCGTATCAGCCGCCGTCGCCCTCCAGGATGGCGTCGATTCTGCTGATGACATCCATCAGATGCGCTTCCGTCAGACGGTGCTGGATCCGACTCTCGGCCCGCTCCACCTGCGTCCGCAGCTCTGACAATTGTGCGCGCACGAGGGGGCGAATGTCGGAGTTGCTGACGTCCGTTCCAGAGGGCTCGTCGCTCATGAGGTACTCGAGCCGTTCCAGGTAGGCTCGCTGGAGCGCGCGTCGGTACCCATCGATGGCCGGTGTCGCGCTCAGGTTGCCCCACACGGCGTCGCGCACGTCGTCGAGGAACTCCGCCAGCGGATAGGCACCTTCGGGCTGAGTCGTTTCGAGCTCCGAGAGTGAGGCCAGCCGCCGGGGGTCGATGAGGCGGTTGAGCATCTGGGTCTGTCGGCGTGACAACCGAGCGAAACCGCCACTGTTCGGCCCCACGAGCTCCAAGATCCCTGGTTCGTTGAGCCAGACCGGCGCCGTGAAGACCTCGCGCGCGAGCCAGTCCATCGCGCGTTTCTGATGATCGCGTTCGACGCCGTCGTACACGGCTCCGCTTTCGTCGGATGTCTTGAGGTCGACGTTCACCCCGCCCACCAGCGTGAGCACGTGCCCGACGTAACGGTTCCACTGGCTCAATGCCTCGCCGTAGATCTCCGCGAGGTCGCTGTAGTCCTCGCCCGGCTTCGTCGTCCACGCGACCAGGTTCGGAACGATCCGCCTCAAGTTCGCCATGCCGAACTCGCTGGCACGCACGGGGTCGTCCCCCATGTCCTCGGTCTGCGCGCGCGGGTCGCTCACGCCGAGACCGCCCTGCGGCAGGTACTTGTACATGCGGTCATCGGCCCGCTCGACGATCCACTGGTCGAGGGTGTCGCGCTCGTCCTCGGGCGTCGCCGCCTGCGGAAGGAGGCGGTATCCCCAATTCACGGAATGGTGATCGTAAACGCCGATGCGGCGCAGGAAGTCCTCTGGTCGTAGTCCATCCCCGGGCTGCGCGATGTAGTTCTGTCGCGCGTAGTCCATGATGGTCGGGGCGACGCCCATGCGGCTGGCGAAGCTCTGTGAGCGCAGGGAGTCCACCGGATACGAGGAGCTCGCGACCATGTTGTGCGGCAGCCCGATCGCGTGGCCGATCTCGTGCGTGATCACTTGTTCCATCGCCTCCTCCATGAGGCGATCGGTGAGCGGAAGTTGGCGCGCGTCCGGGTTCGCCGCGCCGGTTTGGACCATCATCCAATTTCGGTACGAACGCAGGTGGTTGTGGTACCAGACGATGTCCGACTCGATGATCTCACCGGTGCGGGGATCCGAGGTGCTGGGGCCCTGAGCGTTCCGGGTCATGCTCGCCGACCAGCGCACGACCGAGTAGCGCACGTCCTCCGGGTCCCACTCCGGATCCACATCCGGGCTGGGAGGATCGAGCGCCACGATCGCATTGCTGAAGCCGGCGGTCTCGAAGGCGGCCTGCCAGTTTTCCACACCCCGCTTTACGGCGTCCACGTAGCGCTCGGGGGTCGCGGGGTCCACGTAGTACGTGATGGGCCTCACTGGATCGACGGTCTCGCCGCGCGCGTAAGCGCCGGGATCGGACGGCTCGAGGCGCCACCGACGAATGAACGTCTGGGTCGCCGCCTTCTGCTCGTCGAGGCCGTAGTTGATGCGGTTGATGCTGAAGTAGCCGACGCGAGGGTCGGCGTACCGGGGCCTCATGGGCTGAGCCGGTAGCAGCACCAGAGACTGGTTCATCTCCATGGAAACAGTGTTCGCGCGCTCGTCGGACGGCGGATCACTCGCGTCGTACGTCAGCGTGTGACGTACGTTGATGTTCATCGGATAGCTGCGCATGCGATCGATGAAGCTGCGGGCAGGGTCGAGGCGCCGAACTCCGTAGTCGCTGCGCTGCCCGGGGCTGAGCCCCGAGATCGATCGGTTGTCGCCCTCGAAGAAACTCGTGACGTCGATGACGGACGTGGTGCTGTCGGGTCCGCGCGCCTCGATGTCGAAAGAGCGCAGGATGGGCGCAAGGTAGTTTGCCTCGACCGATGCGGCGATCGCGAGCGTGTCGTCTGCTACCGCTTCTCCGGAGTACTTGCGCATGAGAATGCGGTCGCCGCGGCGCTCGAAGCGGATCATCTGACGGTTGGAGGCGACGCCCGCGGGGGCGAAGCCGCCCATACCCGACTGCACGCCTGAGATGCGACTGATCAGCAGCATGTCGCGATCGAGCAGCGAGTCGGGGATCTCGAAGAGGTAGTCGCCGTCGACCTCGTGTACGGTGAAGACGCCTTCATCCGAGACCGCGTCTTCGCCGATCACGTCCGTGTAGGCCTTCTGTTCGGAGTCCCTATCGCCGCCGGGGCCCGGCCTGGCGTCGTCCATGTCCACAGGCCCTGGCGTGCTCGGGCCCGAGGCGCCGCCGCAGGCCGCAGTCAGGAGGATTCCGGCCCAGAGGGCCGTCCACGTCATCGTCTTCGGCATCGTCATCTCCGCTGCATATCCGCGTCGAGTCATTTCGGTTCGGATCCGGCAACGCACGTGATGCTCGCCGACTCCCAAGGAACTCTTCAAGGAGAGAACGAAACCGTCACCCACGATCTGGGCAATGGCTCGGTCGACTCTGGCTCGCAGCACCGATGTGACGCGAGCTTCTGAGAGAACCGCTTCCATTTCCTGTGCAGCGAGGACGACATGGGCTTTGTGCTTCGGAAAACCCTCTCAACGATTCTGATGCCGCTGCCCGCGGCGCTGCTCATGGGCACGGTCGGGTGGGTGCTGTGGAGTCGAGGAAAGCGTAAACGTCTGGGGCAGGGCATGGTGGCGGCCTCGCTCGTCGGGCTGGCGCTGGTGTCCATCGAGCCAGTGTCCCTGAACGCCGCGCGTCTCGCTGAAGGTGGCGCCGAGGCGTTCCCGGGAGACTCCGTGGACTTCGTGGTGGTGCTCGGCAACGGGCACGTATCCGACCCCGACCTCCCGGTCACCGCTCAGCTCCACGGGCAGGCGCTCTATCGACTCACCGAGGGCGTGCGCATCGCGACGGCGCAGCCCTGGGCGCGGCTGGTGCTCTCCGGATACGGTGGGGTGGATCCCAAGTCCAATGCCCAGGTCTACTCGGAGTTGGCCGTGGAGCTGGGAATCCCGGCCCAACGCCTGATTCTCGAGCAACGGCCCACCGACACGGCGCAGGAAGCCGAGTATCTCGAGCCCGTGCTCCGCGGGCGAGTGTTCGCCCTGGTCACCTCAGCCAGCCACATGCGGAGGGCCGCGCGGCTCTTTCGCGCTCGTGGCCTTGAGCCGGTCCCGGCTCCCACCGGGCATCTGGCCAAGACGCCCGGGGGCTTCGATCTGCTCGGGTGGGTGCCCAGCGAAGACCACCTGAAGCGAAGTCAGACCGCGTGGTACGAGCTGCTGGGCCTGGTCTGGGGCCGGATGAGGGGGGACCTCTAGCTCTCTTTAGCCTTCTTTGATGCCGAGTCCAACGATGTCACTCCGCCCTGAGCGCGACGAGCGGATCAACCCGCGTGGCGCGCAGCGCCAGCACGATGCAGGCCAGGCCTCCGACCAGAGCCAAAACAGTCAGGACTGAGGCCGCCGTCACAGTGTCTGTGAGCGTGACGCCGAATAAGAGCGACTCCAATACGCCGCTTTTTGCGTATGCGACAGGTAGTCCGATCGCGAGCCCGAGCGCGACGAGGCTCTGCGACTTCAGGTCAACACGGATCCGCACTCGCCGCGCCGCTACCGTGCGAACGGGCCCGTGTCCAACATGCCGCAATTCGCGGAGGCGTTCTCGTGTCAGGCGGGTGATCCCATGGTGCGGCCCGACTCGCTGCTCGTGCGCATCTGGTAGCCGGGCCGGGGGCAGTTGGGGCCCCGTAGGAGTCGGGGCCCCATAGTCCTTGTCTAGTCGCCGCCGGTGCGACGCGGCGGGCGGCACTGCGGCCAATCGCCGGGCTGCCCCGTCCTCGGGTTGACGGGCAAGACGCGCGTGTCGTTCGGGACCCGCTCCGGATCCTCGGACGCCTGGTAGGCCAACATGGCGGCCAGCGTCGCGTTGTTGCGCAGGTCGGCGAACACCAGCTTGTCGAACGTGTCGAGGTTGGTGTGCCAGGTGTACTGGCGGTAGTCCGGATAGTTGGACTGCAGACGGAAGCTGGGCACCAGCTTGCAGATGAACGACATGTGGTCGCTGCCCCCGGTTTCGGGCACGCCGGGGATGTCGAGCTCGATGTGGTCGGTGATCTCGTTCGGGATCGCGGAGAACCACCGGGCGAAGTGGGCGCCGGCGCCCGTGAAGCCCATCATGCGGATGTAGTCGATACGCCAGGTGCCGTTGTCCTGATTGAAGGCGGTCTGGAGACCTTCCACGACCTCCGGGTTGTCGGCTGCGAACGCCGTGGACCCGATCAGACCCCGCTCCTCGGCGTCCCAGTGCCCGACCAGAATCGTACGGCGCGGGTTCGGATACGCCGCCTTCAGGATGCGCATCGCCTCCATCATCATGATGGTGCCGCTTCCGTTGTCGGTCGCGCCTGAAGCGCCGTCCCAGGAGTCCATGTGGGCGCCGAGCAGCACGTACTCGTCAGGAAGCTCGGTTCCGGGAATTCGTCCCACGACGTTAAACGCGGGCATGTCCCCGAGCTCTTCTGATCGCACGTCAAGCCGAATCCGGGGGGACTGGCCGCGCGATGCGAGCCGAGCGACGAGACCGTAGTCCTCGCAACTCAGATGGATGCTGGGGATCTCGGTGGTGTTCGCGGAGAAGATCTTGTCCGCGCCCCATCCAGCGGACCATCGTGACGTGAAGAGCGCGACGGCGCCGGCCGCCTCCAGGCGGGCCTCGAGGCCTCCGCCGAGCGAGCGGACCGAACGATTCCACGCGGTCTGGGCGGCGTCACGCTCCGCCGCCATCTGGGCGTAAGACTCGGCGGTCGCCCACTGCTCCCACGATTCCGGTGCGCGGCACGTCGGCTGCGGGAACGATACGGCGACCATCTTGCCGTCGATGCTGGGGAGCCACGCCGCGAATTGCGCCGGGCTCGAGAACTCCGGTAGCAGAACGACGTCGGCCTCGACCGGCTCGTCGACTCCCGGGCTCCAAGCGAGCATCATCCCGCTGAGCGTGCGCACGCGTGGCGAGATCAGGTCGATGTGCGAATAGCCGCGCTTCCATCCACGCCAGGTTCCGTATTGTTGCTTCTCTGCCTCGATGCCCCAGGCGGCGTAGTTGGCAAGGGCCCAATCCGCCGCGGCTTCGAAGCCGGGCGAGCCCACCAGACGGGGCCCGATCGAGTCGAGCAGCGCCTGCGCGAGGTCGAACACCTGGGATGATTCCCCCATGCCTTCGTCCCACATGCGCTGAATCACGGGATCGTCGGTCGGAAACGTCTGGGCCTCGAGGTTGCCTACGGTGGAGAGCGTCGCAAGCGTCGCGAGTAAGAAGCACCCGGTCTTCATGGAAGAGTCCTTCGGATAGGCGGGATCAACGGCAGCCATCAATCTACCGCGCAGAAGCCACGCTGGCTTCTGGGTCGGTGGTGCTGCGATTGCCCTGGGTAGCTTACGAGACCGAGGAGTCCCGTGTCCCCCGGGGTTCCGCATGGCCACACCAGAAGGAGAACGATGCGTGTCAGACGAAGCTGACGGGAGCCCGTCCCGGATGGAGAACGACAGGGTCGCGCCGCCCTACGAATCATTCGGATCGCTGTGGCCGTTCTCTTGGTGCTGCATGGTTTGGCGCGCATCCGCCTTGGCATCGTCGATGATTTTGGCGAATTCCTGCGCGAAGCCGGAGCCCCGGTCGGCGCCGGTGTCGCGTGGCTGGTGACCCTGGTCGAGGTCGCTGGGGGCGTAGCGCTCGCAGCTGGGCGCCGAGTCCGAATGCTCAGTGCTTGGTTCGCTCTGCAGCTCTTAGCGAGGATCGCTCTGGTGCACGCGCGCGAGGGGTGGTTCGTGGTGGGGGTGGGCCGGAACGGAATGGAGTACAGTGTGCTGCTCGTGCTTCTGCTCGGAGTCGTGTGGTGGACAGCCGGGAAGCCTCGAGGTGTCAACTCCGGAGATTCGAAATGAAGCGAATGGCTGTCGCCGTCATCGTCTGTGCCACGCCGACTCAGGCTCCGCTCGCGGCCCAAACGCTCTCGGGAGTCGAGCGGCGCATCGCAGCCGAAGTCGACGCGCGAGCCGCCGAAGCCATCGAGCGAGCCGTGAACAGCAACAGCGGTTCGATGAACTTCGATGGGGTGCGGGAGTGGGGGTGCTTTTCCGCGAAGAATTCGATGCCTTGGGCTTCGAGACCGAGTGGGTCGACGGCGCATCCTGGGATCGCGCCGGCCACCTGGTCGCTCGCCGCACCGGGCCGCGGCCCGCGGCTGCTCCTCATCGGTCACCTCGATACGGTGTTCGAGCCGAGCAGTCCATTCCAGACGTTCGAGCGGGATGGCGACCGGGCGCAGAGCCCGGGAGTGGTGGACATGAAGGGCGGTGACGTGGTCATCGTGCACGCGCTGAAGGCGCTGGCCGCCAGCGGCGAGCCCGACGAAATGAGCGTCACCATCGTCATGACCGGTGACGACGAACGAAGCGGAAGGCCTCTCGACTTGGCCCGAGCGGCGCTCATCCGTGCCGCCGAGCAGGCGGACATCGTGCTCGCGTTCGAGAACGGCGACAGCGACCCGACGACCGCGGTCATAGCGCGCCGGGGATCGACGGGATGGCGCCTCGACGTCACACCGGCACGCCTGCACACTCCTCACAGCTCTTCCAGCAAGAAGTCAGCGCGGGCGGGGCGTACGAGGCCTCCCGTATTCTGAACGACTTCTATGAACGTCTTGCTGGTAACCGCTGCTGACGTTCAACCCGGGCGTCATGCTGGCGGGGACCGATGTGGAATACGACCCGTTCACGTCGGGTGGCTCCGCCTTCGGAAAGAGCAACGTGGTCGCGCAGAGTGCCGTCGTGACCGGCGACCTGCGCTCGATCTCGTTGGAGCAGCTGGAGCGCGCGCGAGCCACGATGCGCTTCGTCGTCCTGGAGAGCCTGCCGCGCACGTCGGCGACCATCACCTTCGATGACGGGTATCCGCCCCTCGCGCCGACGGATGGGAACCGGGGTCTCCTGGCGATGTTCAGCCAGGTGAGCCAGGACCTGGGGTACGGCCCGGTGACCGCCGTCGATCCGCGTGACGCCGGGGCCGCGGACGTATCCTTCCCCGCCGGGTTCATCGACGTCGCGATCGACGGGCTCGGGCCCGGCGGCGGCGACGATCACACGGTCGACGAGTGGACCGACCTGCCGACGCTCGCGGTCCAGACCAAGCGTGCTGCGGTTCTGATGCATCGATTGACTACGCGGCCCGGAGCGGACTGAGGCCAGCGGGGAGAGGACAGCCGGAACCGAGGGGTATCGTGCTTTCTGCCGGTCGGATGGTATTGTCTCGATACATTTCGCTCCCTCTGTTCAGGCAGTTCGCGCATGACATCCCGCCCGACTCTAGCCCTTGCGGTTGGTACGATCCTTTTCGCCGGCGCGTGCGCGCCGGCCGATTCCGCGCCCAGTGCCGTGGGTAGCGACGACAACCCCTTGTTTTCTGAAAGCACGCTGCTGCTGAAGATGCCGGCCTTCGACCAAATCGAAGACCAGCACTTCGCGCCGGCCTTCGAGCGAGGAATGGCGGAGCAACGCGACGAGGTGGTCGCCATCGCCAACCGTACGGACGAGCCCACGCTGGAGAACGTGATCGTCGCACTCGAGCGCTCCGGGCAGCTGCTGACTCGTGTCTCAACCGTATTCTTCAATCTCGTCTCGACCAATACGAACGAGACAATGGAGGCGCTTCGCGCGGACATCGCCAGCGAACTCGCCGCGCACAACGACGAGATCCTCTTGAACCGGGCCCTCTTCGATCGCATCGAGTCGGTATACGACAGGCGAGCAGATCTCGGGCTCGACCCCGAGTCCATGCGGCTTGTCGAACGCTACCATATCGACTTCGTGCGAGCCGGCGCACAGCTGTCCGATGAGGACAAAGAACGCCTCAAGACGCTGAATGGAGCGCTGGCGGAGCTCACGACGACTTATAGCCAAAACGTCCTGAACGAGGTCAACGACAGGATCGTGGCGGTAGAGACCCAGGCCGAACTCGCGGGCCTGTCCGATGGTGAGATCGCATCGGCGGCCGAGGCCGCGGAGGCACGGGGCCTCGACGGCGGATATGTGCTTCCCCTCCTGAACACGAGTGGACAACCGGCGCTTGCTTCGCTGGAGAACCGAGCGCTCAGGCAACGCCTCCACGAGACGTCCCTTTCTCGCGGGAGCCGTGGCGGTGAATTCGACAACCGCGAGGTCCTTACGCGCGTGGTACGGCTCAGGGCCGAGCGCGCCCAGATGCTGGGCTACCCCGACCACGCGACCTACATCCTCGAGGATCAAACCGCCCTCACGCCCCAGGCCGTGAATGAGCGACTGGCTTCGTTGGCCCCGCCCGCGGTGGCCAACGCCAGGCGAGAGGCATCCGACCTTCAGGCGCTGATCGACTCGGAGTCCGGGGACTTCCAGCTCGAGTCATGGGACTGGGCTTATTACACCGAGAAGGTCCGCAAGGCGCGATTCGACTTCGATGCTTCACAACTGCGGCCGTACTTCGAGATGGGCAACGTGCTGGAACAGGGCGTCTTCTATGCCGCGAACCAGCTCTACGGCCTCACGTTCGAGGAGCGCACCGACCTGCCGACCTACCATCCGGACGTGCAGGTATTCGAGGTGCACGACGCCGACGGAGAGTTGCTCGCGCTCTTCCTCGCGGACTATTACGCGCGTTCATCGAAGCGAGGTGGAGCGTGGATGAACGCCTATGTCTCGCAGTCGAACCTGACCGGGGAGCGCGCCGTCATCGCGAACCATCTCAACGTGCCCAAGCCCCCGGACGGCGAGCCCACTTTGCTCACGTTCGATGAGGTGACGACCCTGTTCCACGAGTTCGGGCATGCCCTGCACGGCATGTTCTCGAACGTGGAGTACCCCTACTTCTCGGGCACTTCGGTGCCGCGAGACTTCGTGGAGTTCCCCTCTCAGGTGAACGAGATGTGGGCGACGTGGCCAGAGGTCCTGGCGAACTACGCGGTGCATTACGAGACCGGCGCCCCGATGCCGCAGGAACTGCTCGACAAGGTGCTCGAGACCGGCACGTTCAATCAGGGATTCGAGACTACTGAGTACTTGGCTGCCTCCCTACTCGACCAGGCCTGGCACCAGCTGGCCCCGGAGGAAGTACCCAGCGCGGAAGGGTTGCTCGAGTTCGAAGCCGACGCGCTGGAAAAGGCTGGGGTCGCGATGGACGAGGTTCCGCCGCGCTACCGTAGCACGTATTTCTCGCACATCATGGGCGGCTACTCAGCGGGCTACTACTCGTACATTTGGAGTGAGGTACTCGACGCCGACGCGGTGGAATGGTTCCTGGAGAACGGAGGCCTCACCCGCGAGAACGGCGACCACTTCCGCGAGGCGCTCCTGTCTCATGGCGGCAGCGAGGACGCGATGACGCTCTATCGCGGCTTCCGAGGAGCGGACCCCAAAGTCGAGCCGCTGCTACAGCGGAGGGGGTTAAACTCGAACTGAGGGCTCGCCGGATCGGGTGCCCAGCGGTCGCGCCTAGTCGGCGGAGACCTCCTGCCAGCGCTTGTCGCCCGCGTCGATTCGGCCGGGTACGACCTTCCAGAGTAGCTTGGCCACGGAGTTCGAATTGACGTAGAGGCGGTCGTTCACAATGGCCGAGGTCTCGGGGTCGCCGGGGGCGATTTCCCCCGGGCTCATGGCGAACGAGCAATACCCGCCGAACTGTGGCGCGAGGGCCTCGAGATCCGTGGCGCAGGCCTGGCGGTTCTCATCGCTGCCGAAGCGCCACGTCACTCCTTTCCACTCGTGGGTGTGGTCGGCCGATCCCAGGGCGGCTCTACCGGACTTGAAGAATCCGACGGGATCGTAGCCGCCGAAGGCGATGCAGTTTTCGCTGCAGACTGGGCTCATGCCAACGCTCCCTTGCTTCGGTCTTTCATAGTGGTCATCGCTATTGCTCCAGGTAGGCCTTCAACGAGTCCATGCACGCGGTCCAACCCATCGTTTGTCCGGTCGCTACTTCGCTCGACTGAAAGCCCTCGTGAAGTACGGTCACTGCCGTGCTGCGTTGGTCGGCCTCGAACGAGACGGTCACGGGGGAAGGGCGGTCCGCGAAGGCGTCGCAGTGCCAACTGAATACGATCCTGCGGTCGCGCCCGCTTTCTCGGTACTCACCACGCGTGAGATGCACGTGACCGGGGCCGAGTGCCATCCGGATTTCGTAGCTGCCGCCGACGCGAAAGTCGATGTCGACTTCGGGTTCGGGTTCGGTTTCGGCCATCGGGGCGAACCAGCGACTAAACGTGGTGGCGTCGGCCTAGGCGTTGAACGCTTGCTGCACGGGACACTCGATGTGCAGGGTCCGCTCGAAACTCGGGATCACGTGTCGCTCTCCAGGAACGTCTTCAGGCTCGTGAGATTGTCGGTCCAGAACGGCGCGTCGGTCCAGAACGGCGCGTAGAAGGACATCCACTTCAGCGCTGCCTTCATGGCACGCGGGTCGATCTCGATGCGGTGGAAGCTCCCGTCGACGGTTCGCCGTACGAGTCCGGCGGTCTCCAGTCGCTTGAGATGCTTCGACACCGCATTGAGCGACATCGGGTGTGGGGCCGCAAGCTCGAGCACGGTCTTCGAGCCTTGGCGGAGGTCTTCCAGGATCCCTCGGCGCGTTTCGTGGCCGAGCGCCCCGAAAACGAGGTCGAGTTCTTTCGCGGTGTTCACGGCAGGAAGGGTACAGTGATGTGCCCTATGATTCAACCATATGGTTGAATGTGTACTGTTCATCCCGGGTGGCTTGCACGAGTGCCCCTTGTCACCGGATGGCAGCGCGTTCCCCGTTACGCCCAGGCGAGCTTCGAGAGGCGGCTTTCAAGACACCCTGTCGGGCAGTAGCCCCCTCCTCGCGATCTACGCGGTGGCGGAGCAGCGGCTCATTGGACCCGCCCCCGACTCTCGATGGCCCCGCGCAAGACCGACGAAACTCGTTTCGGTCCCGAACATCGTCCCCTCCTCACCAGAAGCGGCGTTACGCCGCCGACACATGGACCCTTGCGGTCGAGATGCCGTGCATGCAGTGGCCGTGCCGTACTTTGGGCGGTCTCGTAACATGTTGTAGTGCAACGCTTGGCGGGTACTATGAGCGTTCCGGCCTTTTCCTTGGCTGTCCTCTGTGGAGGACGGTGGAATCGGGTCTTGCGGACGGGCTCCTCGCACCCCCATAGGATGGTTACTGCTTGCCCCGTGGGCCGCACTGTACCGCCGCCACTGGGGATGTTGTGAGACCCTCGGCCTCCTGATGGGGGACGCGAGTCGGAGTGTGGCATGAGACGAGCAGCGCGACGTAGCCCTTCCGTCTTTGGGCAGAATCGGCACACGGTGCGTCGGCCCCGTGGCCACGTCGCAGAAAGCGGTCGGCGATGGTTACTCGCGGGAGGGACTATGCCACCCGGCAGTGACGAGGTCCGGATGCGCTGAAGACTGCGCTCCGGGTCTCTTTCTCTTGCGGCTCCCGTCGAGCGCTGCTGCGGCTCACCGCCGGAGTTCATCCTTCCCGCAGGAGCGAGGCTCGGGGGTTCTCCCTCGAGAGGGCCGCATATATATTCTCTGACCATGCATGATATTACGATACGAAGGACCTATGCCAAAGCTGAGCCGGCCGAGGCGGCCCGTGCGCCAGACGCGTCGAGGCCTCGTCCGAAGCGCGTCGTCTTGAAGTTGGGGAGTCGCACGCTCACGGCTGGCAGCACCGAGTTGTGCGAAGAGAGGTTCGTCCGTGTGGCGGCTGCGGTCGCCGGTGACCCGGGCGTCGAGGTGGTCATCGTATCGAGCGGTGCGGTAGCCGCCGGCTTCCGCGCGCTGGGATTCGGCACGCCTCCCGAGGCGGTCCGGGACCGCCAGGCTGCGGCAGCCGTCGGACAAACCCGGCTCATGAGTACATGGGAAGCCGCGTTCAGAGACCGAGGCCGTGACGTGGCTCAAGTCCTGCTGACCAACGATTGTCTTTCCGACCGGCGTCGGTACATCACCGTACGCGACGCTTTCTCGGCACTTCTCGATCGTGGAGTCGTCCCGATCGTGAACGAGAACGACACGGTGAGTGTGGACGAGATCATGGTCGGCGACAACGACAACCTCGCGGCCATCACCGCAGCTCTGGTGGACGCCGATCTCCTCGTGCTGCTGACGGACGTCGCTGGGGTATTCACCAGTGTCCCCAGACTGGACCCGGACCTCGAGCCGATCCCCTTCGCGCGGAGTGCCGCGGAGTTGAGGGAGCTCTGCTTCGAGAAAGCGTCGGCGGAGTCGATCGGTGGCATGGTCACGAAGCTGGAGGCGGCGGAGCGGGCGGGTAGCTACGGAATTCCGGCCGTCATCGCTTCCGGTGACGAAGCGGGCACCATCGAGGCCGTTCTCGGAGGCGAGGGCGTCGGCACCTATATCGCCCCGGCTGACCAGCCGCTTCGGGCCCGTCAACACTGGATGGCAGTGCAACGCGGTCTCGCCGGCGGGTTGGTGGTCGACGACGGCGCCGTCTCCGCCATCCGTGGGCGAGCGAGCCTACTACCGAGGGGAATCGTCGAGGTCGTAGGCCGCTTCAGGAAGGGAGACCTTGTCTCGGTGGTCGATCTCAGAGGAGTGGAGCAGGCGCGTGGCATCGTGCGATTCGACGACCGAGAACTCGAGCGCATCCGAGGCCTTCACAGCAGGGACTTCGAGCAGGTGCTCGGGCGGGAGGTCGGCGCGGCGGTGATGCGCCCCGACCGCATGTTCATCATCGATGAGGAGAAGGGGTTGTGACGGTGTCGGTTGGCGGCTCGGTGGATCTGCTGATTCCGGACATGGCGCGCAGGGCGCGGGCGGCGAGCCGGCAGCTCGCGACGACCTCCGGAGAGCAGCGCCGGGTCGCGCTCCACGCCATGGCGGATGCGTTGGCCGCCGCCGCGGATGAGATTGTGGCCGCCAACGCGCTGGACCTCGCGGCGGCCGACGCTACCGCGATCGGCGCCGCAATGCGGGACCGTTTGGTCCTGGACCACCCCGGTGTCAAGAAGCTCACGGCCGCGGTGCGGGAAATCGCCGAGCAGCCGGATCCGCTCGGTGAGGTCACTGATGCGCTTGTGCGCCCCAACGGGTTGCGGGTGAGCCGGGTGCGCATCCCGTTGGGGGTCGTGGCTATGATCTACGAGAGCCGGCCCAACGTCACGGCGGACGCTGCCGCGCTTTGTTTGAAGGCTGGGAACGCGTCCGTCCTCAGAGGCGGCAAGGAGGCGCTGCACTCCAATCGGGCCATCGCGGATGCACTGCGCGTAGGACTCGGAACGACCGCGGTGCCGCCCGACGCGATCCAACTCATCCCCATCGCCGATCGCGCAGCGGTCGACGTTCTACTCGAGCAGGATCAGTACATCGACCTCGTGATTCCGCGTGGTGGGGAGGGTCTCATCCGCGCGGTCACTGAGAAGAGCCGAATTCCGGTGCTCCAGCACTACAAGGGAGTGTGTCACGTCTACGTCGACGCCTCCGCCGACGCGCGCATGGCGACCGACATCGTGAGCAATGCCAAAGTGCAGCGTCCGGGCGTGTGCAATGCGCTCGAGACGCTCTTGGTCCATCAGACGGCCGCGCCCGATCTCCTGCCTGTCATTGCCCGAGCGCTCACCGACTCGGGGGTGGAGTTACGTGGGTGCGCTCGCACTCAGGAGCTGTTGGGTGACGTCGTGGTGCCGGCGAGCGAGGCCGACTGGGACGCGGAATATCTGGACCTGATTCTCGCAGTACGAATCGTGGACGACCTGGCTGCGGCCATCGAACACATCGACAATCACGGCTCGTCCCACACCGAGGCGATCGTGACGGCTGACGATTCCGCCGCCCAGCAGTTCGTAGCGGCCGTTCAGGCGAGTACCGTGCTCGTCAATGCCAGTACCCGCTTTGCGGACGGAGGCCAGCTAGGGCTCGGCGCGGAGATCGGAATCTCCACGTCGAAGCTTCACGCCTTCGGCCCGATGGGCGCCCGCGAACTGACCACGCGCAAGTTCGTCGTCGAGGGCACGGGCCAGATCCGAGGCTAGGCGGCCCCCGCCGTCACCCGCCCGCGTACTGCTCGCGCAGCTTCGTCTTCTGCACCTTGCCGGTGGCGCCCATCGGGAGTTCATCGACGAAGATCACCTCGTCGGGCAGCTGCCATTTCGCCAGCGTGCCCGAGAGGAATTCGATGATGTGTTCCTTGCTGGGGTTCGAGTCGGGCGCGGCGACGCAGATCATGATCGGGCGCTCGTCCCACCGGTCGTCCGGGATGCCGATGACCGCTGCCATCACGATGTCGGCGTGACCCATCGCCGTGTTTTCGACGTCGATCGAGCTGATCCACTCGCCTCCGGACTTGATGAGGTCCTTGCTACGGTCCGTGATCTGGATGTAGCAGAGCGGGTCGATCGTGGCCACGTCACCCGTAGGGAACCAGCCGTCTTCGGTGAGCTGCGATTCGTCGTCCTTAAAGTAGCCGTCGACCACCCAGGGGCCACGCACCTGCAGCTCTCCGAAGGCGACGCCGTCGTGGGGCAGACGGCCGCCGTCCTCGCCCACGATGCGCGCCTCGATCCCGAACGGTGGTCGGCCTTGCTTGGTCTGGAACAGCCTGCGTTCCTCGATCGGCAGCTCACGGTGTGCTGGCATGAGCGTGTTGATGGAGCCGAGCGGGCTCGTCTCCGTCATGCCCCAGGCGTGCCGGAACTCGATCCCGAATTCTTCCTCCAGCGCGGCGCAAAGGGATGGCGGCGGGGCCGTGCCTCCCATGACCGCCATGCGCAATGAAGGCGGCGCGTTCCCGTTGTCACGCCAGTACTGCACCAGCGGGATGAAGACCGACGGCACCCCGGCACAGTAGTTCACTCCTTCGCCCGTCATGAGCTCGGTGAGCGCCTCAGGATCGTAGCGCGGCCCAGGGAATACCACCTTGGCGCCGGTCAGCGGTGCGGAATAAGCGAGGCCCCACGAGCACGCGTGAAAGAGCGGTACGATCGGCAAGACGCACGTGCTCGGACGCATGTCGAAGACGTCGGGCATCGCCACACCGTACGCGTGAAGGACCGTCGAGCGGTGGCTGTACAGAGCGCCTTTGGGGTGGCCGGTGGTGCCCGACGTATAACAGAGGGCTGCCGCGTCGTTTTCATCGAGGGTCGGCCACTCGTAGTCGCCGTCGTGTTCGCCGATGAAGTCCTCGTATGCGACGGCATTGCTGAGCGTCGTTTCCTGCATGTGCTCCGAGTCGGTGAGCACCACGTACCGTTCGACGCTCGTGAGCTTGTCCGCCACGGCCTCGGCGAGCGGGATGAAGGTCAGGTCGAGGAAGAGGATCCGGTCCTCTGCGTGATTCATGATGTAGATGAGCTGACTGGGGTGCAGCCGGGGATTGAGCGTGTGGCATACCGCGCCCATCCCTGAGATACCGTAGTAGAGCTCGAGGTGGCGGTAGGTATTCCAGGCCAGCGTTCCGATCCGGTCCCCGCCCGAAATACCATGCGCTTCGAGAGCCTGTGCCAGTTGGCGCGACCGGTCCCGTACGTCTCGCCATGTATATCGATGAATCGGCCCCTCCACCGTGCGTGAGACTACCTCCTGGCCGCTGAAGACCTGGCCCGCGTGCTCGATGAGAGACGAAATGAGGAGGGGGGTCTGCATCATGCGGCCGCGCATGCTCGACTCCTGTCGGTTGAAGCGCTGACATTGGGCTGGCAACGTACAAGCCTGCGGCGCGGAAAGAAAAGTGAACACATCCCCTCGGTTTTCTGACGTTCCTCGGTAGGACCCTTTCTACCAAGGAGAACGTCATGCAAGCCCCCCGCACCTCGCTGCTCGTCGTCGCTGCCGTCTGGCTCGGCGCGTGTGGCCTCGAGCAACCGGCGTCCGTCGAAACCGGTTTTGAAACCGATGGGCCCGCGTTCACCATTTCCGGAGCCGGTCTGGTCGTCGGTGGCCTCAGTAACAACCGAAGCATAGGCGCCGGGTTCCAGAACTGGGGCTTCACAGAGGGTCCCTCGTACACGACCGTCAGGTCGCTGTTGAGTGCGGTCTTCCCTGGAATCCAGTTCGTGCCAGGTGTCGACGCGATTACGCCGGACGTGCTCAACGCGGTCGACATCTTCGTGATCACGTATCCGGGCGTGGGTGGGCGAGTCGCCGAGATCTGCGCCCTGGAGATCTTCGTCGAGAACGGCGGCGCGCTGTTCGAGACCGCGGACGCCCAGCGGCACACGATGCTCGGCACCCGCACGAGCGGGGTCCAGACCGGTATCGGATACTCACGGGTCTCGACGAACACGCCGCTGACCAACGGTCCGTTCGGCAACACCGGATCGACCGTGTATATGCGCGCACATCAGTACTACGCCATCACGGGGTCGGCCTCGATCGTGGGAACGGCGGGTGGGAACTCGACTCGGCCCGACATCATGCATCTGGGGCCCGGAGTCGGGCGCACAGGATACGCAGCATTCGTCTGCGACGACGAAGTCTTCCAGGATTACCGGATCTGTTGTGGTGCCCCAAGATGCAGTTCCTGCCCAATCAGAAGCTGCTGAAGAACATCTTCGCGTATCTGTCTCAGGGGCCTGGACCCGATCCGAGCGCGGACTACTCGCCGTGCGGGTTCGCTCCGCCGGTCCCCCCGAATCAGCCTCCCATCGCGGACGCGGGCATCGACGTAAGGGTCGAGAGTACGGATGGCTCGCTGGGATCGACGGGAGTAAGCCTGACCGGATCGGGAATCGATCCGGAAGGAGGACCGTTGACGTACTCCTGGCAGATCGACGGGCAAGGGTACACGGGTCAGTCGGTTGCGGTGCAGCCCACCCAGGGTACGTCCACCGTGACGCTGACCGTCACGGACGATGCCGGTGCTAGCGCGAGCGACGGTGTAGAGATCGTGATTTCGGACACGAAGCTCCCTGAGATCTCCTTCGCTTTGGACTGGGACGGGCATACGCTGAACGCCACCGCACTGGTTCACGAGGCGTACATGCGCCTGGTGCAGCAGGAGCGTGTGCGGTGGCAGAGTCGGGCGCATTTCTTCGCGTTCGCTCCGATGTCCATGCGGAGGATTCTCGTGAACTATGCCGCGACCCGTGGCCGAGGCAAGCGAGGGGGTGGTGCGCCCCACATCCCGTCGGGCGAAAGCGTGGGCCGGAAGGCGGACCCGTAGCGGTTGCTCATCGGGGTGCGCGTACCGGTCTGGCGGTCGTAGACCCACAGTTGGTACTGCGGGAAGATCGCGTTGTACGTCCACGTGCCGTTGCGCTGGGCGTACCACACGTAGCGGCCTTCTGAGTCGACTGCCGGGCCCATGAGCCGCATGCCGCCGGCACCCCCGACCATTTCAAGACCGGTGCCGCCGTCCACGTGGTAGAGCCACAGCTTCTCGAGGCCCGCGCGCGGTGCGGCGCGCGAGACCACGACGTAGTCGCCGTCCGGCGCCCACTCGGGGGAAAGGAAGCGGCTCCCCACGCCTTTGCTGAGTTGCGTCGCTTCGCCGCCTGCGGAAGGCATGAGCCAGACGTTGTTGTCTCCACTTCGGTCGGATACGAACACGATGCGCTCACCGTCCGGACTGAAGCGCGGCTGCATGTCGTGCCCCATGCCTTCGGTCAGGCGCGCTGCCGGGCCGCCTGAGATAGGCATTCCGTAGAGGTCGCCGAGCAGGTCGAAGACGATCGTCTGACCATCGGGACTCCCGTCGAGGGAGATCCAGGTCCCTTCACTGATCGTGAACTCTGCCCAGCGTGCGGGCTCCAGTGGGAGGCCTCGATCCGGATCGAGGTCGGACTCCTGGGCGACCAGGGTGAGCGGTGCCCAAAGCAGTAGAGATGCCCGTATGAGACCGCGAGAAAGCTAGCGCATACGTCGACTCCGAACACCGGTGATTGGCCTACGAAAAATCGTCCCTACGCAGGGATACGGATTGTAGTGTCCCCGGTTGCCCGGGTCTACGAAGGCGCCGTGTCTGGAGCGCGCGTCGGCCGGCATGTACGTTCTCGCCATGACAGAAAAGAACTTGCTGCTGGAAGAGATGACTTCGCCCGAGGTAGGCCTGGCGTTGGAGCAGGGCTTCACGACCGTGGTTGTCGCGGTCGGCGCGGTAGAACAGCACGGTCCCCATCTCCCGCTGCTCGTCGACGCCGCGCGCGGAGACCGACTCGCGGTCGAGGTTGCTCGCCGTCTCGGTCGCTGTCTCGTTGCCCCGACCATTCGCGTGGGATGTTCGGAACACCATATGGCCTTCCCGGGCACGTTGTCCCTTCGTCGCCAGACGCTGGAAGCCGTTTGCATGGACTACACGGTCAGTTTGGCACGCCACGGATTCGAGCGCGTGTGTTTCGTACCGTCCCACGGAGGGAACTTCGCTCCCCTCGCCGAGATGCTCGACGATCTGCGCCGCGCGGTCGCCCCGGACTGCGGGGTCGAGGCGTACACGGATCTGGTGGGGTTCATGACGTTCTGGAAGAGCGCTGTGGCGACAGAGGCTCCCGGACTGGAGGGCAGGGTCGGGGGCCACGCGGACATCTCGGAGTCGTCGGAGATGCTCTGCATCCGGCCCGATCTGGTACACGAGGACCGCGCGGAGGAGGGCCACGTGCAGGCGTTCGACCACGAGCTCGCCGAGAGGATCTTCCGCGACGGTTTCCGTTCGGTAACGCCTAACGGAGTCCTGGGTGACGCGCGCGGGATGAGCGTCGAGATCGGTGAGCGCTGCATCGCCAATGCCGCGGACGGAATCGCGGCGGTGTTCGATGCGAATGGAGCGCGAAGGAGCGAGTGACGCCTCCGCGACTGGCGTTCTTCGTATCACCTCACGGCTTCGGACACGCAGCGCGGGCTGCGGCCGTGATGGCCGCCGTGCACGAGCGCACCGGCGCGGAGTTCGAGATCTTCACGACCGTGCCGCGGTGGTTTTTCGACGAGTCCCTGGCAGGGCTCTTTCGCTATCATGAGGTTGTCTGCGACGTCGGTTTTGTTCAGGTCTCAGCGCTTCGGTACGATCTGCGGAGGACGGTGCAGGCGCTGAACGACCTCGTGCCCTTCGATCCGGTGCTGCTGGACGCACTTGGCGCGCGTGTGCACGAAGCGGGCTGCTCGGCGGTCCTCTGCGACATCTCGTCCCTCGGTATCGCGGTGGCGGAGCGCGCACAGGTACCGTCTGTTCTGATCGAGAGCTTTTCGTGGCCGTGGCTGTACGAGCCGCTCTACCAACGAGCGCCCGAGCTCGAGCGCCTGAGCGACGAACTCGACCATTGGTGGACAAGAGCCACGATGCACTTGCAGACCGAGCCACTCTGTTGGCGCGACCCCGGAGTAGAGACTCTAATGGACCCGATCAGTCGGGAGCCGAGGATGGATCGCGACGAAGTGCGTGCCCGCCTGGGTGTCTCTCCTGATCAAGAGGTCGTCGTGATCACGATGGGCGGCTATGCAGAGGAGATGCACTTCCTCGACCGCCTTCTCTCGATGCCCGACCTCGTTTTCATCGTGACCGGTGCGAATGCGACGACTCGCGAAGCGAACTTGAGGCTGTTCAGCAACCAGATTCCGATCTTCATGCCGGATCTGCTACGTGCTTCCGACGCGCTGGTGGCGAAACTGGGATACGGCATCACGGCCGAGGCGTGGAGCGAAGGCCTCCCCTATGCCTACGTAAGCCGCCGCGACTTCCGAGAGATGCCGCCGCTCGAGGCCTTCGTCCGACGCGAATTACTCGGATTCGAGGTCCCTCCTGAAGACTTTGAGGGAGGTGGGTGGATCGACCGGATACCGGAGTTGCTGAGGCTGCCGAGGCGGCCGCACACGGGCGGTGGTGCGGACCAGGTGGCGCGTGTCGTGGTGGGTGTCATGAAAGGAAAAAGCGCCTCGGGGGAGACGTGACGCCAGCTCCCCTCACCCCATCAATGGATCCGTGACACCCAGCCAGTGCACGGCGATGAGCCCCAGAACCCCGACTACCAACAAGTAGTAGATGGCGGGCAGCACGGTCTTGCGAAGCGTCGCTCCTTCCTTCCCGAGCAGACCCACGGTCGCCGAAGCCGCGACCACGTTGTGGATCGCGATCATGTTGCCGGCGGCCGCGCCGACGGCCTGCAACGAAACGATCATCACGGTCGACATCGCCAAGCGCTCGGCCACGCCGTACTGGAAGGCGGAGAACATCAGATTGCTCACCGTATTGGATCCCGCGATGAAGGCGCCCAGAGCGCCGGTCCAACCAGCGAAGAATGGCCAGACCTGACCCACGTTGCTGGCGACCCAGTCCGCCATGGCGAGCGGCATCGAGAGCAGGCCGGCGCCATTCACATCGGAATTGATGTAGACGCGGACCATCGGGACCGTGAACACGAGCACGATACCCGCGCCCACAAGAACTTTGCTCGAGGAGCGCACGGCGTCGGCCACGTCGCTTCCCTTCATGCGGTGGAGAACCGCGGTGATCGCCACCACGACGAGCAGGACGAAGCCGGGCAGATACATCGGAGTCGTCGTCGCGGTGATGCCCGAGTCGAGGATGCTTGCCCACTCGACCTGGAACCCGCGTAGCCAATCACCCAGGGGTAATGTCTCCCCACCGCGGAAAAACTGTATGCCCGGTTCCGGGGCCCTGGTCCAGACGAGGAGGGCCCCGAGGATCGCGTAAGGCGCCCAGGCCAGCGGGGTAGAGATGTTCTTTCCCTCGGGAACATCAGCGAGTTCGTCCTCGATGCCGCTTACCCAATCGTCCTCCCAAGAGTCACGGGCGGGGAAGTCCCACGTGTCTTTGGGAAGCAGCCAACCTTTGCGCGCGATGGACACCACGATCGCGAGTCCGACCGGCGCCCCGAGCAGCGATGGGAACTCGGGTCCCAAGAAAGTGCCGAAGAGCACGTAGGGCAGCGTGAACGCGAGGCCTCCAAGCAGCGTAAACGGCAGAATCGACAGTCCCTCGGTCCACGATTTGTTCTTGCCGAAGAAGCGTGTCATCATGACGACCATCCAAGTCGGCATGAGCACACCCGCGGTCGCGTGCAACAAGACCGCCTTGGCCGTGACCGCCTGGAGGAAGTCGGGCATGGTCATGCCGGCAGCGGCGAGATCGGCCGCAAATGCCCCACCACCCAATCCCCCCTGTATGCCTACGAGAATCGGCGTGCCGACGGCGCCGAACGTGACCGCTGTGCTCTGCACCATCATGCCCAACATGACGGCGGTAGCCGCCGGGAACCCAAGCGCAACCAGTAGAGGGGCCGCGACGGCTGCCGGCGTACCGAACCCTGCGGCTCCCTCGATGAACGAGCCGAACAGCCACGCTACGATGACCACCTGGACCCGCCGGTCGTCGCTGATGCCGTTGAAGCTCCGGCGGATCGCACCGACGCCTCCGGATCGCTCGAGGGTGTGCAGCAGCAGGATGGCGCCGAAGATGATGAAGAGCAGGTCGAAGCTCAGGAAGAGACCCTGCACTGAAGCCGCAACGATCCGAAACCCGTCCATGTCCCACGCGTAGTACGCGACGACCGCGGCCGCGGCATACGCCGCGGGCATGGCTTTCTTGGCAGGTACACGGAAGCCCACCAGCAAGACACCGCCCAGGGCGATGGGGAAGAGCGCGAGTGCTGCCTGTAGGCCGGGGCTCACGAGTGGGCCACCACTAGAATGGAACGCTCAACGCGTCGCACAAGAAGCGCATGAACGGTGTGCCGGTCTTGAAAACCTTGGCGAGCTCCTTCGGCAGATCGGGGCTCGTCGCGAAAGACTGGGTCAGGCGCTTCACGCCGATGAAGTCCTTCCATTTCAGGTCCTCGATGAGCGAATGCTCGGGATCGAACCCTTTGGGTGGGCGACTCAAGCGATCCCCTTCAAACTGTACGGTATCCCTAAACTTCTTCCCACGCGAGGCCTTCTTCCACGCGGCGGGTTCCGCGACAATGTGGTCCCGGATCGCCCGCAGCGCCTTCCCCTCGGGATGCCAGATTCCCATGCCCGCGAAGACAGAACCAGGCTCGAGGTGCAGGTAGTACCCCGGGGCGTACGCGTTCTTGGACTGCTCGTGACGGAAGTGGATCCCGGCGTGCGTCTTGTAGGGGCTCTTGTCTTTCGAAAAGCGCACGTCGCGGTAGATACGGAAGAGCGAGCGGTTCGTCGCCATGAAATGCGGACTGAGTTTCTGAAGCTCTGCAGCGAAGTCTTCGATGAAGCCGAGCGAGGCGTCTTTGACGTCGGCCTCGTACCGATGCTTGTTCTCGGCGAACCATTCGCGGTCGTTGTTGTCCGCGAGGTCGGCCATGAACTTGAACGTCTTGCGCGTGAAGTGCTTCTTGCCGGCCACGGTGGCGCTCCTCTCAAGATGGGGCTACTGAAAGTGAGGCGTGGCGCGTTCGTATGCTACGGTCCCAAGTTCCTCTCCTGCCGCGCTCGTCGATACACCCAACGGGAGGTCTCAGTGGCCTACTCCGCAGCCCCACGCCGTTTGGCCTTGGCCGTCGCCGTCTTAGCATTGTTGATCACTTCGTCGGCGTGCGCCGTCGGGCGTACCACGGTTCGGGATCCCTTTGGCGGCTCGTCCGCGAGGCCGCGATCCGGCGGTGGTGCCGCTGAGATTCGAATTGCTGTGCGCAACTCCAACTTCAATGAGAGCGTCATCTACGCCGTCAGGCCCGGCACTCGACGGCGCCTGGGGCGGGTTCAAGGTGCGTCCGACGGCGAGTTCACCATGCCGTGGCTCAGCGGGGACCAACTCAGATTCGAGATCGACATTCTCGCCAGCGACCGCTGCTTCACCAGGACGGTCTACGTGGTGCCAGGGCAGAGATTGTTGGTGATCATCGACTCCACGAGTCGACAACGGAGCGATGGGATCAGACGCATGTGCGACGTGCAGCGTGGCCGTTGAATGCGCGCTCAGCTGCCCGTAGACGTGTAGTGACGAACGCCCCAGTTGCAGACCGCCAAGCACATCGCTAGAAACACGGGGCCCACGACCCAGCTGACAGCTCCGATCCAAGGTGGGAAGCCGAGCGGGTCTGGCTTCCCGAGTGCTGTGACCACGGGGAAGTAGGCGACGAAGGCGATCGGGATCAGGAACATGAAGAACCAACGAAACCACCGCTCGTAGATGCTCAGAGGCTACTGAGCGGCCGCCACACCACCGTACGTAGTGGCGTTGGCCAACTCGACCGACTCCACGGTCCAGATCGCGAGCGTCGCCTGCAGCGCAAAGAGGCCCAGAAAAAGACAGGCCCCGCTGAAGATCGTGGCGCCGAGCAGGAGGAGCGAGGGCAGCGTCCAGCCTACATCGACGTGCGCTAGCGGCCAGGTGAAGACGAGCGCCCCCTGCCCGAAACGTCCCACTCTCCGTAGGGAGAAGTCGTAGCCGACGAGCTGAAGCGCTGTGGTCCGCGGGCGGAGAAGAAGGCGGTCCAGAGTGCCGTTTCGGATCAGATCCCCCGCCTTGTCGAATCCAGTCGCCAACATGTCGGTGAGCGCGATGGCCATGTGCGCGGTCCCGTAGAACACCGCGACCCCGGCGAGCGTCCAAGCCTCCAGCGCCCCGAACCGGTCGAAAAGCGTCCAGACCGCCACGAAGTCGATGCCGGTAACGAGGAATTGGCCGACGACCCCGAGCACGAACGATGTGCGGTACTGCATCTGGCTGCGCATCGAGGCCCCCGCGTATACGAACCACAGGCGCAGGGCGTCAGCCACCGGCGATCACCAGCTTCTCGAGCCCGCGGGCGAGCGCCCAGCGACCGATGAGCACGAGCACCACGACCCACAACAGGGTCCCTGCCACTGCGCTGAACGCTTCGGCTCCGATCAGGTCCCCGCTGTACACGCGTGTGGGCGTGTCCACCAGTCCCCGCAACGGTTGGCTCGCCAGAAACGGGTGCATCCACTCGGGGAAGAGAGGGAGTGGCACTACACCGCCCGAGAGGAAGATCACGATCGCCGGTACGATTCGCAGCACCCCGTCCGGCGATACCATCAGGGCATCGCCACTTGTATCAGCAGGTTAATCGCTGTGCTCAGGAGCGCGCTCAGTACCACGGCCACGGAGAACAGCGCGAGCGTCGCGGCCGAGATGGGAAGGGGCCAGGCGTAGGTACCCAGCCCGATCAACGGGAACGCGAGCATGGCCAGGACGAGCATCGGCACGAAGCGCAGCGTCGTGCGCACCGTTCGCCACGCCAGCGCCCGCGCGAACCACATGCGGTAGATCTCGACCGGTCTCAACAACTCCTGCACCACCTCGCCCGTGCGAATCGCGTGTCGGGCGGCGGGGTCCACGTTCCAGGGCATCAGGCCCAGCAGTGCCTGACCGATTCCATTTGTCCACGGAAGAGGTGTAGACCGCCCTGCGCACCTCGGTCACGCTCGCGGTTCGCACGGAGCGGCCGGTCTCGTGGAACTCCAGGCATTGGGCCTCGAACATGAGGCCGCATGTCTCGACCAGTTGCGGAATTCGCTGCTCGGGATCGCTGACCAACTGCTCATAGACGATGTCATGGATGCTGATCGGGAGGGCCGCCTTCCAGTGTGCCATCAAGTCACGGTAGTAGTTGTAGTGAGGCGCCAGCGACTCCAGGTCGTCCGTATAGGCATGCCCGCGAGTGAAGTTCTGGAAGTAACAAGACAGGCAGGTGTCGAGCGGCGATCGCGCGGCGTGCAAGATGGTCGCGCGTGGAAAGAGAAGCGCGACGATCCATAGGCTCTCGAAGTTGTGCGGCATCTTGTCGACGACTCGGGCGGCGCCGCCCGATCGCCTCGCCAGGCCTTTCAGGTACGATCGCCCACCCGCCATGGCGTCCGCCCTCCTCAAGCTCGCCAGGTTCCGCCAGTCTCCAGAGACGGGTGTCGATTGGTAGAGGTCTCTCACGAGCACGCCCAACTCCCCCATTTCCCCAGCGCCATAGACGAGAGAGTGGTTGGCC
>Ga0066376_10000679_pt1 | contig 32055 bp, 23 predicted proteins | sample Knorr_S15_td_Bot_FD_77009 | JGI IMG/M metagenome (GOLD analysis project Ga0066376, IMG submission 77009) | Marine microbial communities from Southern Atlantic Ocean transect - Knorr_S15_td_Bottom_ad_5009_LV_A | ecosystem: Environmental > Aquatic > Marine > Oceanic | place: Southern Atlantic... | reverse complement strand
TTGGAGCCGCGCTCGGAGCAAACGCCATGGCGACTCTCCTCGCCATTGCGGCATCTCGCCTGGGCAGATAACGGAAAGCACAGCGCTGCAACCTCGATATTGCGAAAATACGCCAATCGCCTCCCGCACCGCGGTACCGCCCATCACGACTCGGGCCCATCTGCGCTGTTACTCCCGAGATAACTACGAATTTCGCCCGTTTTATACGGCACCGATTCTAGCTTCGGCAAGCCTCAATTTCGATTGACACCCCATTCGGCCCCCATGTAAGGTGCGCCACGTGTGGAGCCGCTTTACGCCGAAAATATACGTTCGTACGGATGCAGGCGGTTTTACAACACTGTTATTTGAACCTGCTATAAGGGGCAAAAAATGCACCAATCTCACAGTATTCGGGTCGTCGGCCTGTTGATACTTGCTGCTCTGGCAGCCACCATCATCGCAGCCTGTTCGACCGAAACAATTGTCGAACGGACTGTCATCGTCGAACGACAAGTTAAGGGCGACGACGTTATCGTCAAAGGCGACGACGTTATCGTTCAGCAGACGGTCATCGTCGAACGACAAATGGAAGTCGCAGTCAAGGGCGACGACGTTATCGTCGAACAGACTGTAATCGTCGAAGTTAAGGGCGACGACGTTATCGTTAAAGGCGACGACGTTATCGTTCAGCAGACGGTCATCATTGTTGCAACGGTAGTACCGGAAGCGGAAACCTTCTTCGGCCTGCCTTTCCCGGTCGTACCAAGTGATGTGGGAACCGCTCCCGCACCCAGCTCCGCTTCTGGGAGTGTCATAGTGCGCGGTGGGCTGGAGCTCCGTGGCTCTGGCGTGCCGGGTGATAGTTCTGGCGGAATGTTCACCGGTCAGAGCGTGACCGAAAAACTGTTCATGACCGACAAGGGCGGCAACGCCATTAATATGGTCGCGGAATCCTGGGACCTTGCCACCGATCTCTCCTCGCTCACCGTAACCCTCAAAAAGGGCGTTCAATTCCACGGTGGCTTCGGTGAGTTGACGGCGGCCGATGTCGCATGGGCCATCAACAAGGGCAACCCCGGGTTCAACCCCGAGTCGGCCACTGACGGTGGTTCAAACTGGATCTCGTTCCTTGGCAGCAACGAAGTGCTCGCAATCGACACTTACACCGTCAAATTCACCATCGCAAGCTTCGATCCACGTTGGTCGACGTTCATCCTTGGCCAGTCCGGTCTAGGCTTGAGCATCACCAGCAAGAAGGCCTTCGATGAAAAAGGCGAGTCCTGGGTGCGCGACAACGTGATCGGCACCGGGCCGTTCAAGGTTGAAAACTACTCCCGTGACGACATTCTCGAGCTTTCAGCTGTTCAAGGTCACCACAGGATCACCCCGGAAGTGACGACTTACACCCTGCGGGCCATTCCCGATGACGCGGTTGCAGAAGCAGCCCTCAAGACCGGGGCTGTCGACGTATCGGACGTTGCGCTTCGCAACATGACCGCGTTGCAGAAAGCCGGTTTCGTCGTGGTCGGTGCAGGAGCAGGCAGCTTCCACTCGATCTCGTTCTCAGGCAACTACTGGGAACGCACCCACTACATTACGGGTGAGGACCTGGGAACCAACTTCACGGTCCGCCACACGATGCCGTGGGTCGGGGACCCCCAGCGTCCAGACTTCGGCGACCCGCCTGAAGGAATGGACAACATGGAGCGCGCCCGCCTCGTGCGGAACGCCCTGTCGCTCGCTATCGACCGTACCCTGATCTCGGAAGTGTTGTTTGCCGGCGCAGCGTGGCCTAACTACGTCTACGGTGCTGACATCAACAACCCGAACTGGCAGGACAAGTGGGCCACCCCGTACGACCCGGCTCTTGCCGCAACTTTGCTCGACCAGGCCGGTTACCCGAAGAACGACAAGGGAATCCGGTTCGAAATGCCCTTCTTCATCCGCATCGGTCGGGGTGACGAAGAAATCGGCACTGCCGTAGTTGGCATGTGGCGAGAACTCGGCATCGACGTCCAGGACTGGAAGGCCCAGTACCAGACGTACAGGCCCAGCCTGATCGGTCGTACGGCGATCGCTCCGTGGATTCACTCCGCCGGTGCAGAAAGCCCGCAGGCTCCCTGGGACTGGCCGGTTATGGGTAACTCTGAATGCTCACGTGGCCGCGGCGGTTTCAACATCGCCGTCGAGATACGCGAACTCTGCGTGTTCTTCGATGCCATGAGCAACGAGGGCGACCTCGCCAAACGCATCGAGTTGCGGAACGCCAACGTAGAGTTCCTTGCTTTCTGGATGCCGGTAATCGGCACTGTCGCAAGGCCCAACGTTGCGCTCATCAACCCGAACAAAATAGCGTCGTGGGACATGCCGCTATCGGTGCGTGAAGCCGCGTTGCACCACCCCGAATTCATTAAATTGAAGTAAGGGTGAGTCCGAAATAATCATGGAGTGCGGGGGCGCACAGTTTGCCCCCGCACTCCATGTTTTTGTCTCTGTTGAATAAGTCGGGGTATACGGGTTCGTAATCGATGAGAAATTTCCTGGCACGTCGCCTGATGTTTGCCGCACTGTCAATGATCGTCGCTTCGATGGCAGTGTTCGGGCTGGCCCACGCCAAGGAAGACCCGATCAACCTGTTCATACAACCTGGCTACTTCATCTCTCCTGAAACGCTTGCCGCCCTGAAGGCAAAATGGGGCCTCGACAAGCCGCTTATAACGCAGTACCTCACATGGGCAGGAAACATGCTGCGCGGTGACCTCGGCAACAGCGTCCAGCAAAACCGGCCCGTCACCAAAATCGTCGGAGAAAAGTGGGGGGCGACCGCACAACTCGCGATCGTTGCCTGGATTTTTGGGACCCTCACGGGGGTCCCACTCGGCATCCTCTCGGCACTGAAGCGAGGTTCGGTGACGGATTACTTAGCGCGCGGGTTCGCGCTGTTTGGGCAATCGCTGCCCGCTTTCTGGATCGGACTGGTCGGCATCTGGATATTCGCAGTCTACCTGGGATGGCTCCCCGTTTTCGGTCGCGGCTCGGGCCTCCCGTTCTTCGAACAGGCCAAGCATTACGTGCTGCCAGTGCTGGTGCTCGGTTGGGGCCCGATGGCCGGATATATGCGCATCACGCGCTCGGCAATGCTCGAAGTCCTCGATTCCGAATACATCAAACTGGCCCGGGCCAAAGGCGTTTCGAACCGAATGGTCGTGTGGAAGCACGCCCTCAGAAACGCCCTCATCCAACCCCTCACGATCGCCGCGCTCCTGCTCGCTGGCTTCATGGACGGTGCAGTCCTTGTCGAGGTGATCTTTGCCTGGCCGGGCGTCGGTCGCGTTGCCGTTGAAGCTGTGAACCAGAACGACTTCATGCTGATCACCGGCACCGTATTCATATTTACGGCGCTCTACCTCGTGATGAGCCTCGTCGCAGACATCCTTTACACAATCGTCGATCCAAGGATCCGCTACGCATGATCTCGCAAGCTGAAAGCACGGATTCGACTGCCCGGCCCGTCCAAAACCTGGTGGCAAGGTTCCCCAGGGCATCCTGGCGGTTCATTCGCCGCTGGCCTGTCATACCCGTGGTCATACTTTCCATCCTTCTTACCTTTGCGGTATTCGCCCCGTTGATCGCCCCATTCGAACCCAACGATCTGAACCTGAGGAGAAACCTGGCCCGACCAATGTGGTATGGCGAATACTACGAAACCGATCCACTCGGCAGTAAACTGGAAAAACGCCATATCCTAGGCGCCGACAAGTTCGGTCGTGACGTTTTCAGCCGCGTGGTGTTCGGCACCCGCGTGTCGCTCGCAGTCGCAATCGTCTCAATGGCAAGCGGAACGTTACTCGGCGCGTGGGCCGGTATCACAACCGGGTTCTACGGCGGCCTTTTCGACGAACTGATGACGAGGTTCGTCGACGTCTGGAACGCGCTCCCGTTCCTGCTTATCGCACTGGTCGTTTCGATAACCATAGGCCAGGGGGTAATCATCATGATGGTCCTCCTGGTAATGCTCACCTGGGTCGGCCTCGTAAGGAACGTTCGCGCGGAAGTTTTAACTTTAAAAACGCGCGACTACGTGCTCGCAGCGAGGGTGGCCGGAGCATCCGATATCCGGCTCATGTACCGGCACATCCTGCCCGGCGTCTCCAACCTACTACTCGTGCTCGCAAGCCTCAGGGTCGGCGGGCTGATCCTGACCGAGGCTGCACTCAGCTTCCTCGGGGTCGGCATCCCTTCACGAATACCGTCTTGGGGCCAGATGATCAGCGACGGACGCGACACCCTCGACGAAGCATGGTGGATTTCGTTCTTCCCCGGGCTCGGAATCTTTTTGACCGTGATGTCTATGAACTTCCTCGGCGACTGGATCCGCGACCGCACAGATCCCCGGCTCCGCCAGTTGGCCGACTGAGCACCTATTTTGTGACTCACCCGCACGCCCGCAATCTGGCAAGTCGTTCGACGACGCCCGGAGCAAAAAGAATCCGCACCGACACCCAACGAAAACCTAAGGACTAACGCCACATGCCAGCCTACGATCTCCTAATCAAAGGCGGCCACGTGATCGACGCCGCAAACGACATCGACGCCCAAATGGACCTCGCCATCGCAGGCCGGGTCATCGCCGCAGTCGAACCCGAAATCCCCGAAACTCAGGCACGCCGGGTCGTAAACGCATCCGGAATGTACGTCACGCCCGGTCTCATCGACATCCATGCACACGCAACCGGGTTCTCCGGAGCGATGTTCCCCGAAGAAATGTGCTTCCCCTACGGCGTAACGACCATGGTCGATTGCGGCGGCTCAGGCTGGCGGACTTTCGACCAGTTCAACAACGACGTAATCATAAAAACCAGCGTCCGCGTCTTCGCACTACTCAATATCGTCGGCCAGGGCATGGAGGGAGATGTCGAACAGAACATCGAGGACATGGACGCCGAAGCGACGGCAGCGAAGATCAGGCAGCGGTCCGACATCATAGTCGGGGTAAAAGTCGCGCACTACCAGGGCAGGGGCTGGGAATCGATCGACCGCGGGGTCGAGGCCGCACGACTGTCCGATTCGTTCTGCCTCGTCGACCAGAACGCCAAACCCACACGGCCCTTCGACGAAATGCTAAAACGACTCCGGCCCAGCGATGGCGTAACCCACTGTTTCGGCTACGGCAAACCCATGATCGGCAACGACGGCAAGGTCAAGCCCCACTACATCGAAGCCCGCGCACGCGGCGTTAAGTTCGACGTCGGCCACGGCAACAACAGCTTCTCCTTCTCCATGGCCGTCCCCGCCATTGAGCAGGGCTTCCCGCCCGACACGATTTCCACCGATATGCACCGCATGAGCCTGCACACCTCGCGGGCGACAATGACCGAGGTCATGAGCAAGTTCCTGGCCATGGGCATGCCCATGGCCGAGGTAATAGCCCGCTCAACATGGGAACCGGCACAGTGGATCAACCACACCGAACTCGGAACCCTGACCCCCGGCGCACCCGCCGACATCGCAGTGCTCGAATTCCAGGACCGCCCGGCCGGACTCTCCGATTCCGGGCCCACCGGCTACCGGATCATGAAGGCCGATGGCAGGTTGATTACCCAGTTGACGATCAAGGACGGCGCAGTGAAGTTCGACTACGACGGCCTGTCAAAAGACGACTGGAACGAAACCCCAACCACCGATCTCAACCTGCCGTAAATTCATACCCGATTCACCCATCGACTGAGACCAGTTTCCTTCCTCCCTCGCAGGGAGGCGGGTGCCCTCGGGCCGCGAGGGTAGGTTGGTTACAGCGAGGGTGTGTCGGTCCCACCAGTACCCGGTTTCCCGACCCCTGCGGAGGGATCCGAAGCGGGGTCGCGTGTGGCATTCGGTGAGGCATCACCACCTCGTTACTTCCGAACGCAGCCCACTCCCACACCCGCCTCAGCCCGGCTCACCCACACACACACCTCAGCTAACGCATCCCGGCAACATACCCAACGCCCGGGTAAACATCCGGTATCAGCGCAACATCCCCGTTCTCAATCTGCCACCGCCTGATCCGCTTCGCCAACTCGACCACCCGCCCCGAATACGCAGCATCGTCGAAAAGGTTCACCCGTTCATAGGGATCGGTATTCAGGTCGTACAGCTCGCACTGGTCGCCAACCGCAAGGTTCAGCTTCCACCCGTCCCCCGTCACGATGGCGCGATGAGGTATCTCCCGCATGCGTTCAAGCTCTGTCAGCGGGAAAGTAAGGTCGATGCTGCGCCCGTTCCAGGTGATAAACACGTCGTTGTCCTCAAGCGAACCGCCGTCCTGAAGCAACCCGGCACGAGAAGCGCCCTGCAGATGACCCGGGACTTCCAGCCCCATTAGCTCCAGCAAAGTCGGAATCGTGTCAATGTGCGAATACCGACCCGCAACCATCCCTCCGTCCAGCCACGGCACCCGCAACAGGAACGGCACCTTCACCGACTGCTCGTACATCACGACCTTCTGGAAGATGTTGTGCTCACCCATCTGGTCGCCATGTTCCGATGTAAAGACAACTATCGTGCGGTCGGCTACCCCGGCGTCATCCAATGCCTTCAAAATCCGTCCCACCGCCCGGTCCATCAGCGTAACCAGCCCGTAGTAGCTGGCCTGAATCCGCCTGAACTCCTCTTCGGAATCGACCGCCGGCCCCTCGCCCGACACCTCCTCAGGCGGCAGGTCCCGCCCGAATAGGTCCGCAGTCCCCACCCCGGAATCCGCAAGCGCCGTCTTCTGCGCCTCCGCCATCAGGCGGTGCATCCCCGCCGCATTCTCAGGCGGGTCCTCCATAAAGGCCGGTGACTGCGGCAACTCATTCGGGTCGTACATATCGTCCAGCGGACCGGCATACGGCGGGTGTGGCTCAAAAAAATTGATGCATATCGCAAACGGCCTGTCCCTGTTTTTCTCGATGAACTCCCCCACCCGATCGCCAAGATAAGTCGCCTTCGTCTGCTCCTCTGGCAACGTCGCAGCAAAAGGCCGTGAAAACACCTTTTTGCCCCGTAAATCCTTGTCCGGCTCATGGCCCAGACCGATTAGGTAGTGGTGATAGTCGCTCAACACCTCGTCGTACTCGGCCTTCGTGTGCCACCCCCGGTACTGATCCTCAATCGAGTGCCACTCGTCCCAGCCCTTCCGTTTAATCACCTCATCGCCCAGGTGCCACTTGCCGTAGTAGGCGGTGTGATACTCGTCAGGGAAGAACTCGGCCAGCGTCTCAACATCGTCGGGAAGCGGGATATTGTTCTTGATACACCCGTTGGTGTGAGGCCACAGACCGGTCATTTGCGTCGACCTCGACGGCGTGCAGATCGGCGAGCTCACATAGGCGTTCTCAAACACAAAGCTCCCATCGGCAAGCCGGTTCAAGTTCGGCGTCTCGATCCAGTCGTTCCCGTACGCAGCCATCGTGTCGGCGCGCTGCTGGTCGGTGAAAATGTAGACGAGGTTCGGGCGGTCGGGCATTGCCATGCTGGCTCCAGTAGTGTGAACGGGGCGACCCGTCGTTATCGTTGTCGGGCCTATAATCTCCCCGGCACACATTTCATGCAACATCCTGTGAAGGTTTCGACCGACCGGAACCCGCCTGGAGGACACCAATGGCAGTCGTCGAACTTAACGAGACCCGCCGCTTTCCCTACGCCGATGGCCGCGTGTTTGGCGATACCGGCGCCTACGAGCAGATCGATGCAGTCCTGACCTTCGCGGTCGACCCGGCAGCCGAGGTCAACCTCTCCATCGTCGACCTCGAGCACGCCCCGCGGGATGGCGACGGCCGCGTCCGCTTCACCGCCGACTTCTCGGTCGTAAGGCCGGTAAACCCCGACCGGGGAGCCCACCTGCTGCTCGTCGAGTTGCCGAACCGGGGCCGGCGGCGCGTTGTCGATACGTTCAACCGAAGTGGCAAAGAGGCCGCAGCCAGCTCCGATCCCGGGGACGGCTTCCTGTTCGAACGGGGCTTCACCGTTGCGTCCATCGGGTGGCAGTGGGATGTCTACACCGACGACGTGCTCATGGGCCTTGAACCGCCAGTTGCCGATCTCTCAGGTGAAGCAGACCCCGGCCAGAACGTGGTCGAGATCAGACCCAACATTTCAGCTTCGACCTGGCTGCTTGCCGATCGCGTGCACAGGCCGCTCAGGGCTGCAACGCTCGACGACCCGGGCGCCGTTCTCTACATCAAGGATTACGAAGAGGGCGAGGCAACGGTCATCCCCCGCGCGAACTGGAAATTCGCGCGAGAGACCCCGAGCGGCATCGAGCCCAGCGACGAACATACCTATCTCGAAAGCGGGTTCCAGCCGGGCAAGTACTACCAACTCGTCTACTCGACAAAAGACGCGCCCGTCGCGGGCACCGGGTTCCTCGCCCTGCGAGACGTCACCTCGTTTCTCAAGTACGACGCATCGACCCTGTTGCCCGAAATAGGAAGGCTCGACCACTCGATCGGCTACGGCGTATCGCAAACCGGCAGAATGCTCCGGCATTTCCTGCACCTGGGCCTGAATGTCGACGAGCAGGGCAGGAAGGTCTTTGACGGTCTCCTGCCCCATGTCGCCGGGGCAAGAATGGGCGCATTCAACAACCGCTACGCCCAGCCGTCCAACCAGTCCTACCCGGCATTCGGCCACCTCTTCCCGTTCAACGATGCCGAACTGGCCGATCCCTTCAGCAACAATTCCGACGGCATCCTGAAGCGGCTCAGGGAACTGGACGCCGAACCGAAGGTCATCTACACGAACAGTTCCGCCGAATACTGGCGGGGCGACTCCTCGCTGATGCACACCGACCCCGCGGCCAGCCGCGATATTGCAGCGGAAAACAATTCTCGCATCTACCACTTTGCCGGCACCCAGCACGGTGCCGGCGCACTCCCGCAAACCCGGGGCCTCGGCGCAGAAAGCGCGCTCGGACGCCACGCCTACAACGTCGTCGATTACTCGCCATTGCTGCGGGCCGCCCTCGTAAACCTGGAAAAATGGATAACGCTGGGAACCGAGCCGCCGCCAGGTACTCATGCACAGATCGAAACCGAAACGGCCGTCCCAAGGGCCACGGTGCTCGACGTATTCGACAACTTCCCCGACCAGGTAACGCCAGACAGGTCGAAACTCTGGATTATCAAGACAATCGACCTCGGCCCCAGGGCCAGCGAAGGGATTGGCGAATACCCGCCCACCGAAGGCGAAACTTACCCCTGCCTCGTCTCGGCGGTCGATCACGACGGCAACGAGATGGCAGGCATCCGGCTCCCCGACCTCACCCGGCCGGTGGCATCCCACACCGGCTGGAACGTTCGCGATCCCGAAACCGGGTCGCCCGACCAGCAGATTCCGATGCTGGGCTTCACGAACTGGTTCCCGGCAACGCAATCCGAAAGAAAAGCAACGGGCGATCCCCGCCTCTCAGTCGAGGAGCGGTACCCGGACAGGGCTCACTACGCAGCGCTCGTTCAGCGCGATGCCGAGGTACTCGTGCGCGATGGCTTCGTGCTCGAACAGGATATCGATCTCGTCGTCCAAAACGCGCTAGACCGGTACGACGTGGCAGTGACGCGAACCGCTGCAACCCAGCCGGTATAACTGGCAGAGAAACACTCGATTGCAGTTCAGGCACCTCGGAAAATCAGGACTCGAAGTTTCGGAAATCGGGCTCGGAGCGAACAGCTTCGGCGAGCCGCGCAAACGCGACCGCGCCGAATCACAGGCGATCATCCATGCCGCGATCGACCACGGAATCAACTTCGTCGACACCTCAAACGTATACGCAAGCGGCGTGTCGGAAGAATTCATCGGACACGCCTTGAAGGGACGGCGCGCCGACATGCTGATCGGCACGAAGTTCGGCAGCATGCGCCGACAGGGACCGAACAACTTCGGCGGTTCCCGCATCTTCGTGATGCGATCGGTCGAAGAGAGTCTCAGGCGACTCCAGACCGACTACATCGACGTCTACATGATCCACCGGCCCGACACCCGCATGCCCATGGAAGAAACCCTTCGTGCGCTCGACGACCTCGTCCGCCAGGGCAAGGTCCGCTACACCGCGGGCTGTAATTTCGAGGCGTGGCGGTTCGCCGACGCCTGCCACACTGCAAAAGCCAACGACCTCCAAACGTTCGCCGCTTCCCAGTTTGGCTACTCGATGATCGACCGGAGCGCTGAAGCCGAAATGATCCCGGCATGCCGGCAACTGGGTGTTGCGGTCATACCCTACCTGCCGCTCGCAGCCGGAATGCTGACCGGAAAAGTCGACGCGGGCGGCACTCCGCCCCCCGGAACGCGGCTCGACATCGAAAAAGGCACCGCCGAACGGTGGATCACACCCGCCAACCTCGCGCTCATAAATAAACTCGAAAGCTGGGCGAAAGAAAGAGACCACTCGGTCCTCGAGCTCGCATTCGCCTGGCTGCTCGCCGAACCCATCGTCGCAACCGTTATTGCAGGCGCAAGTTCACCCGGACAGGTCGCACAAAACGCAGCCGCGGCCAACTGGAAACTCACAGCCGGGGAGCGGGCCGAAGTGACCGCCATCCTCGACGCCAACCCGCCCGAAAACTCAGGACCCTACTACTCGTCCGCAGCATACTTCCGCGAGCCAACTCAAATGCCACCACGTGGCTAACCGGGCATGTCCCCTCCTCCCTCCAAGGGAGAGAGGGTTAGGGTGTGGGTGAAGGCTGCCAATGCGTGACCTCGTAGTCCAAAACTCCATCCCGGCCAGGGCGGGAGAACAGCTCACCCCTTAAGTCTCCGTCAGGCTACCGGAGCCGTCCCAACTACTGGGACCACAACCGTGCACGAACGCCAGGGCGGGACGGGGACCTACATCTCAAGGCAAAAGCAATCTGCCCAGTTTCCGATTTCCTGCCACCTGGAATCCGACGATTCCAGGAGATCTGGCAGATCGATTTGGCATGTGGGGGATCATACCACCTTGCATCGATAACTCGAATTACGGACGACTCACTAACCGACCTACAGCAATGCACCTGAAAGCAAGCGAAAATCTTCGTCAGATTCCCAAATTTTGACTAATTCTCCCCAATTTTCGTCTGGCCTTTGCATGAGGCGAGCGAGATCGTCAATTTTTTCGGTGTCTGCGGATGTGAGATCGTCAAACTCGCTCAGGACGCCAAATCGTGATCCATGATGGAGATAGATGACCTCGCTGTTCATTAGTGAGTGGAAATCATAGAAAAGGGACCAGACAACTACAATCGCACCACGGTTGCCAGCCGCGAAGTGGAAGTGCTGCGGATCAACCTTCCCGGCGCGTATATCGAGCCATGCATCGGCAGGAAAATCGAATCTTCCTTCTGGCATGTCGTAAGGATCGTAGCCATCTGTTGAACTCAGGCTTCCATCAACGTCAATAGTGATCCAGCGGTCATCCTGCTCGCTCCAATATTGATTTATCCAATGATCCGTACTTACGTTGCCAAGTTCGCCCATCTCAAAATATGATGCATTGCCAGCACGGACTCGCGCAGGAATACCCTTCGATTTCAAAATACTTGCCATCGCTATCGCGACAAAGCGGCATGTCAATACTAGTTTGTCTTCAGGTTTTCGGTCAGCGACGAATCCTCTTTCGTCGCGCCTGTAGAGTTCGGCGAACATGGCTGCGGCGGTAACTAAAACGTCGTCTTCTGGTTGTCGCCACCACGGAACCTGGGTCATGTCGCCAAACTTTAGATCGGCGTTGGTGCCAACGTTGCCGGCAGCAAGAGTCGTACGGTGAATGAAGTTCTGACGGACCAGCAATCCGATTTCCCGAACGTCATCGGGCAGTTCGGTTTTTAACTTTTCTTGGTACAAGCCAGGGTAGTTGTAGGTTCCAAATTCGAGAAAGCGTTTTACGATGTCCTCGTTCATTTCTACAACCTCCAGGTTTCCTGGCTCGTTTCGAACATCACCCCATCCACGAAGATCCGATGAATCGTAGTGCGAGCTGGACGATCGGTGAGTTACAAGCCACATATTCCGGACGGCTGTGGGCCCTCCACCTCACCCCCTAAGTCTCAGTCAAAATAAAGCCCGGGGGCGCATCCTCCCTGTGCGTCATTTCCACCGGACTGTACCGACCGCCATCGTAGATATTGCCCGAGTAAATCACCGTCTCGGGAACAATCTTCTCCTTCGCCGAACGCTCTTCGTGCAGCACATCCATGTACGAAAACGAGTCGGTCTCGATCTTGCTTATCACCACATCTGCAACAGTCCCCGGCGAAAGCGAACCAAGCTCCTTCTCCTGCGAAAGCACACGCGCCGGGACCCGAATCGACATCTCGAACACCTCGGCGAGCGGAATGCCAAGGGCAAGCACCTTCGACATGGTCGTCGGCATATCGAAAACCGGCCCATCGATATTGCCCACATGCACATCGGTGCTGATCGTGTCGGGCTTTAAGCCCTGCTCAATAGCCTGCTCCAGCGTCCTGAACGCAAATCCCCTGGCGCCGTGACCGATATCCAGGTAAACGCCGCGTTCCTTCGCGTCCCACAGCTTCTGCCACACATCGCCACGGTGATCGAAAATCGGGAACCGGAAAGCAGCATGGAACGTATGAGTCAGAATGTCGCCGGGGTTCATCCAGTCGAGCAGCTGCGGAATCGGCGCACCATACGCCTCGCACATCAAAATCCCGCCACCGAAATCGGCCGCCTCGCGGGCCATCGGGAGCGACGCAAAGTGCTGCGAATGGTGAAACTTGACTCCCAGCAGGGTGTCGTAACTGTTGATCAGTTCCTTCACCTCGCCCGCCGAGGAAGGCTCCGGGCCGTGCGGGTCGGGCATGCGTACAAGCGAATAGAGCCGCACTTTGGTGTTCTGAATATCCGATTCCCAGTAGTGCGGGTACTCGGCAGGAGTCGCCGTGCCCGCATCGAGCGCCGTCGTCACCCCGTTCGCCATGTTCGTCGTGTCTGAATCAACGCTCGGCCGATTTCCCCGCGACGTGTAGTTGTGAACGTGCAGGTCGATAAACCCCGGCGTAACGACCTTGCCTCTCGCATCGATAACCGTCTCCGCCTGGTCGGCCGGCAAATTCTCGCCAACTTCGGCCACCCGCGTCCCCGCGATCGCCACATCGCGAATCCCGTCGATCCCCTGGAACGGGTCGATCACCCGACCACCAGTGATCAGTATGTTCCACCGCATGTCACTGCTCCCTCTAACAAGCAATTTTCAGTCGTCCCTGGCAGGTATCCAGCGTCAATACATCCAGATTTGAAAACCCAACCAGAATCCCATCCCACCGGCAACGAACGCTACGAAAGAATCTCTCGCAGCCGCTCGACCACCGTCTCGACCTCTTCGTCCGAAAGCATCTGCACCCCGATTCCAATCGAACCCCCATCGTCATGCGTCCGGGTCCAGATCGGCGGGTCGCCCTCTTCAAGGCGCTTGATCACCTCGTGACCGTCGATCCCGGTAACGCTCGCGTCGAAGTGAATAAACACCGTAACGTTCGGCCCCAGCTGGGCCTCCTTCGGAATCGAAGTCGTCACCCCCGCGATGCCCGCGAGCCCGCGTGCGAACGCACTCCGCTTATCCTCTTCAATCGCAAGCCGCTCCTCGTGGTCCATCGAAAACCACCGTCTCAGTGCAACCGCAACACCCATCACCTCGCCGCGGTCGGTCTTGTACGGGCGGCCGTACGGACGCGGCAAACCCTGCATGCCGGCCAGTTCAAACCCGATGAAGTTCTGCATAAAAGCCGACTCGACAAGCTCGGCCTTGCCCGTACAGATTCCGGTCGAATGCGGCGACCCGATGTACTTGGCACCGAACGCCACGACATCGCCCGTCCTCGCGACCCGCATGAACCGGTCCAGCGGATAAATCTGCCCCGCGGCGTCAACCACCAGCTTGATCCCGTGCTTGTCGGCCACCTCCCTCGCCTGGTCGAGCGACACCCACTCCGAGCCCCATCTCCCGCTCTCGAAATAGGCGACGCCAGCCGTCTTCGGGCCAATTCCGGCCTCCATCTCCTCAACCGTGCAGCCGTCGTCCCGACCAACGTCAACGAGCTTGCCGCCGGCAAGCGTGAAACACCGTTTGTAGTTGTAATCGTGGCCTTTCTGGAACACGAACTCGTTGCGATCAAAACCAGATGTATCCGGAATGCTGGCCATCCTGTCGCGGCTGTCTCCGGCCAGCACTGCAGCCGTACCCAGCGATATCGCCGCGGCCGCTCCCGATGTCACGAACGCCTGCTCCGTGCCGAGCGTCTCGGCAATGAACTCACCTGTCTTGCGCAGTAGCTCCTCGAACACCACATAGCCCGAGTTGGTCGCCTCGTCCATCGCCGCCTGCACCTCCGGGGGTGGAGTCGAACCGCCAAGCAACGTCTGATTGCCCCTGGCGTTAATTCCGGGCGTCACCCCGAACTGCTCGTATATCCCGCTCATCGCATCCTCCGGTGGGTGCCGCACCGGGCCCGGCCAGGCAAAACTGTGCCATCATGCCCGTGCAGCAAGTGTTGGCGTTCGTCGCGGCGTAGTTCTACCACAACTTCACCCCGAAACGACCCAAAAAGACGATGCTGGGGGCATAAAGTGACGCAAACGGCGCAGACACACGAAAACCGCCACCAGACAACCGGCAAATAAGCGCGATCGGCCTGACAGGTCCCAACCGGCTGGCAAAAGGAATAATCAATGGCGATCGATCCCCTCAACAATCCCGTCTATGCCCGGTTCGGAGTGACGCCCGTCATCAACGCCGGTGGCACTCACACGACGCACGGCGGATCGATGATGCGACCGGAAGTCCGTGAGGCCATGAGCCTGGCAGCTGAATCGTTTATCGACCTCGTGGAGCTAAAACGCGCCACCGGCCGGTTCGTAGCCGAGATAACGGGAGCGGAAGCAGGAATGATCTGCTCAGGAGCCGCAGGCGGTCTCGTCCTCTCAACCGCAGCCGTGATGACCGGCACCGACCCCGAAAAGATCGCACAGCTGCCGAACTCCGGCGGGATGAAGAACGAAATCCTGATGCAGCGCAACAACCCCTCCGGCTACACAAAATGCCACGAGTACGCCGGGGCGAAGTTGACTTATGCCGGAAACGAAGACGGTGCCACACAGGACCAACTCGCCGACGCCATCACCGCCGATACCGCGGCCATCCTGCACACATTCGCTTACGGCCCTGCCCGCCCAGGACTCACGCTGCCCGAAACCGTCGAGGTCGCCCGCGACGCCGAAACCCCCGTGCCGGTCATCGTCGACGGCGCGGCAATGCTCCCACCAAAAGATAATCTGACGAAGTACATTAGCGAAGGTGCCGACCTCGTTACGTTCTCAGGCGGAAAATACATCGGCGGTCCCCAGTCGGCAGGACTGCTCGCCGGACGCGCCGACCTCGTTGAGGCCGCGCTCCTCAACAGTGGACCCGGCATGGCGGTCGGGCGGCCCCAGAAGGTCGGCCGGGAAGAACTGATCGGGATGGCGACCGCGCTGCAACTGTTCGTCGAATCCGATGACGAGGCCCGGACCGCCGCGATGCAGAAACGGGCACAACACATCAGCGACCGGCTGCAGGGCATCCCCGGCATCAAGGCCTCGGTCGAACTCGATTACCTGCAATTCCACGTCCCGAACTGCGTCATCAGGTTCGATTCTGCCGATGAAGCCGACCGGGTGTGGGAAGGAATGCACGAAGGCAACCCGCGGGTTTATATCGCCCGCATTCAGGGTGGACTTACCGCAAACACGGTGAACATTCTCGACGGGCAGGAAGAAGCGGTGGCGCAAAGACTGGTCGAAGAACTGACAAAATAACGCTCCCGCCACCCGGCCTGCCGCTCATCTTCCTTCTGCCCGGGGGAGGCGGGTGCCCACAAGTGGGCGCGAGGTTGAGGGGGAATGCCAGTATCGTTACCGTGGACGCCGAAAAAACATCCCTCCATCTCTCAAAAAAAACCCGAGGTAACAAACCGTGAGCCCGACCGCACAACAACCAGGTGAATGGGGATCGTTGGAACTCGTCTCGGCACCGCTCATCGAAGCCGGTGAACTGACCACCATCCACCTCCGCTACATCGCCGGCAACGCAGGTCTCACCCCGGGCGGCACCATCTCGATCACCACAACCTCCGATTCCGACTGGGCCCCGCCGCAACTGGCCGATCCTGCAGCCAACGGTTTCCTGAAGGTCACCCCGCCGACAAACCGCGCAATATCCGTCCACACCCCCGACCACAAATCGATGGTCATTACCCTGCAATCGGGGAAACTCCGATCCGGCGACGCCATCGACATCGTGCTCGGCGACCGGAGCGGGGGCGGGCGCGGACTCCGGGCGCAAACCTTCTACGAACCCCGCCGCTACTTCCAATGCGAAGTCGACCCGACCGGCGATGGAACGCGCGGCACCGCCCGGTCGGCCGTGGTGCAGATCGCCGGTGGAAACGCCGATTCGCTCTCGGCGATCGCACCCTCCGATATCGAGGTTGGATCGTCCTTTGCCCTGCTGCTGAAGGCCGAAGACCGGTGGGGCAACCCCGCCGAACAGTACCGGGGCACAGTCACCGTTAGCGCACCCGGCCTCATACTGCCGGGCGGAAACGACCTGGAGTTTGGCGAAGAAGACACGGGCGTCAGGCGAATTGGCGACGCCGTATTCACCGAGGCCGGGGCAACTCGAATCGAACTCGAAGACGCCGAAAACGGCCTGACCGCCAGCAGCAACCAGGTCCAGATCGCCCAGAAACTACCGGCGCTGAAGCTGTACTGGGGCGACCCGCACTCCGGCCAGGTCGCCGATGCGTCGAAGATCGGCGACTATTTCCGCTACGCAAAAGAAGTTTCCGGGCTCGACTTTGCCGGCTACCAGCGAAACGACAGCGCACACTCGACAGACGAATATCATCTCCAGCAAACGGAGGAAAAGGCGTTCCACGAACCGGGCCGATTCGTACCCCTCCCCGGATTCGAATGGTCCGGCAATCTCGCTGCAGGAGGCCACCACAACGTCTACTTCGGCAGGTTCGACCTCCCGATGAAACGCTGGAACGGTGCCGAGCGACTCGGCCGACCCGACGAGACCGACCTCCCCCATGTGCGCGACCTCCACAACTACTACCGCGGCACCGATACGGTCATCACCCCTCACGTCGGGGGCCAGCACGCCGACCTCCAGTTCCACGACCCCTCGCTCGAACCCGCAGTCGAGGTCACTTCCACCCACGGCTCTTTCGAGTGGATCCTCAGGGAATCGATCGAACGCGGCTACGAAATGGGCTTTGTCGGCGGCAACGACTGCCACACCGGCCGACCCGGTGACGACCGCCCGGGCCACCAGGAACGTCGATACTCCAAGGGCGGCCTCACCGGCGTTTACGCAGATGAGCTGACCCTGAAAGGTATTCTCAGCGCCATCAGGGCCAAGCGCGTCTACGCCACAACGGGCGCACGAATCAGGGCGGCGGTCACAGTCGACGGCCACTTCATCGGCGAAAAGTTTTCGTGCGGCGGCACGTGTGAAATAAAAGTGAGCGTGGAAGGGACCGGACCGCTGGAGCGAATCGAGGTCTACCGCGGGCTCAAACTGCTCCACACCGAACACCTCGCCGGCCCGCCGACCGGCTCCCGCATCCGCGTGCTCTGGAACGGCGCGAGCCGCATGTCGAGCTACTCGGGTATCGCATGGGACGGACATATCGACGCCGGCAGCGGCGAGTTCGGCGACGTAACGCCAGTACGCTTCGACAGCCCCCGATCACACTACGAACGAACGGGACCGTCACGACTTGCCGTAGAAGGGTGGGCCTGCGGGTATCCGAGCGGCCTGGTTGCCGATCTCACCGGAACATCGGGCACCGCAATTTCGCCGGATACCGAAATATCCGTCATCCTGAACTCGCGCCTCGTAATCGGCGAAACGTTCGGTCGCCACGGTGAGGTGGGACCCCGCAAAATGGCCCTGGCACGCGGCGATTCGCTACGCATATCGGCAACCCTCGACCAGCTCGCAAACCGACCGGCGAGAGTCGATATGGGACACCTCAACAGGAGCGTCATACTCGAACTCGCGCCCGAGCCGGCAACCGATCGCGCCGAGTTCACAGTGACCGACGATGAAGTCCAGCCCGGTGTCAACCCGTACTGGGTGAAAGTCGTGCAGCAAGATATGGAAATGGCCTGGATCAGCCCGGTCTTCGCCGACTATCTCGGCTAACGCAACGTCCGCGCGATCTCCCTCTCCTTGGGGAGACGGGTGCCCACTTGTGGGCGCGGGTGACGGGAAAGCCGCCAACAGATGTCACCCACTCAACAGAAGCAATTGCCCCCGGCCGAACCAACGTACCAAACGCCATCCACCCCAGACAACCTGCACGCTCAAATATTGAACTGCGGCTCGGCGTAGTCGACCAGCTTGTCGAAAATCTGGATTCGCCAGCGCTGGGAATCGACCACATAAAGACGGTTTCTCCCGGCGTCGAACCTGACACATGTCGGAAGCGCAAACCTCGTCTCCGGGTCGAGCGTCTGCACACGACGCCTGGCCTTCACCATGTCGGGACTGGCCTCGACAAATCGCTTCTGCCACTTGGATAGCTCAATGGCCGAGCCGCCCATTTGCAGCAGGTATTCGCCAGCCTTATCGAACACCTGCACCCGGTGGTTGGCCCAGTCGCAAACGTAAATATCGCCGTCCGGGTCTATCGCCACGTCGGTCGGATGGTCGAGCTTGCCCGCCTCAGAACCGTAGCTGCCCAGCGAACTGATGAAACTGCCACCGGCATCGAACTTCTGGATCCTGTGGTTCCTGTGGTCGGCGACGAACACATTGCCCTCGCCATCGAGGTTCACGCCCCACGGAGACTGGAACTGCCCCTCGCCGGCCCCCTGGCCGCCCCAGGTGTTAATCACCTCGCCCTCGGAAGTCAGGTGCTGAATCCGGTGGTTCATCGTGTCGGATACATACATCGTGCCGTCCGTCGCGAAAATGATGCCCGACGGCCGGTCGAACTGGCCCGGACCCGCACCGGTCTCTCCGAACTTACGGATGAAATTGCCGTCGCGGTCGAACACTGAAATCAGGTTGCGCAACTCGTCAGTCACATACACATCGCCGCCCGGACCCACCGCCAGGCACGACGGCCAGGCACCCTCGAATTGGTCCTCGTCTAACTCTCGAAACGACGAAATCCACTCCTCATCGTCCACGTCAGGCCCGATCCTGAGCCTCGACACGTCGAAGAAAAACAGCGCTTTTTGCGTAATGTAAACGTCGTCGCCCTCGCCAAACGCCATGCCCATGATGCCGTTCATCTGCTGGCGACCCCCGACCACGCGGTTGTAGTCATAGGCCCGGCCCGCGGCTGACGTTGTTAGTGAAGGTGACATTCTGGCTTCGTTTCTACTCGCGCGTCCATGACGCACACCGTCTCTCGTGCTACCTGAGGATGAACTCGGGTTTCTCGAAATTCCCGCCGACCACCGACATCGCGTCGAGCCCCATCCAGTCCTCAACAAGGGTCGTGTACACGCTCCGAAAGTCGGTCGACGGCACCAGGTCGCCCTGGTCGAGATCGGCCGGCTTCGTCGACGGATACTCGCCGTACTGCCCGCCCTTTACGCTGTTTCCAATCACGAGGCACACCCCGCCGGCACCGTGATCGGTACCCCCGCCGTTGTCGTGAACCCTCCGCCCGAACTCCGAAAACAAAAACATCACAACGTTGTCCGCCGCGTCGTGGGCCTCCAGGTCATCGAAGAAATCACGGATCCCCGCCGAAACCTCGCTCCAGAGCCGCGCATGAGTGTTCACCTGGTCGGCGTGGGTATCGAACCCGCTGTGGTCCAGGTAGAAAACCCTCGAACCCAGCCCCGCAAGGTGAATTTGCGCGATGCCCTTCAACTTGTTCCCAACGCTCGAACTCGCATACTCGATATTCGACGAGTAGTTGGCAGGCGCCGCGGCAAGAATGTCCGCACCCTTCAGGGCATCGAGGCCCGTCTGCCCGAGATAGTCCATCACCGCGCCACTCCCGATGGCCGGTGAATACATCCGTCGATAACGACTCAAAACCCGCGACAGCTTCTCCTCGGGAGTCAAACCCGTCAGCATGCCGTAACTATTAATATTCTCAACCGTCGCAACCGGAACGCCCGGGCCGACCAGCGCACGGAAAAGCGAAGGCCCCATGCTCACCGCCGTAACAACGTTGTCCTTGTTCGGGTCGATGTCCCGGATCACCCGCGCCAGCCAGCCCTCGGTGCCCAGGGTGTTCGGCTCGCAGGTGTGCCATATGTCCATGGACCGGAAGTGCGACCGGGGCGAGTTTTCGTACCCCACCCCGTGAAGAATGGCTACATTGCCGTCCTCATACATCTTCTGGATCGGGGCCATCGAGGGGTGAAAACCGACCCGGTCGTCCAGCCGCAAAACGTCTTCTTCGGCAACACTCACCGACGGGCGATAGTCGCGATAAAGGGGGTCGGCATGCGGCACCACCGTATTCAGGTAGTCGTTGCCGCCGGTAAGTTGGAGAACAACTATTACCGGTTCTTTTTTCTGGGTGGCGATTTTGACTCTCCCCTGGCTGTTCTGGCCCCGGACTTGATAACGGCCGGATGCTGCAAATACGTCTACGCGAACTGGTATTCCCTGAGCGACACGATCAACTGAATAATCTCCGATATCCTGGCCGAGCCACCCTCTTCAGGTGAATCGTCGCTCCAGTCGACAGGGCCTAGCGACTCGGCATGCTCGATCAACTCCTGCCGTGCCCCGGCTGCAATATCGAGCGGCCCCATCACGTCGAGACACGCGTCAACAACCTCGCTCGGCGAATCGCCCGCCGCCCTGATGCGTTCCATGATGCTCACCACCCCGGAGCGCGATTGATCGCTTATCAACTCGGCCACGAAGTTCGTCCGCTTCATAAGCGTCCCGCTGTTGATCCACTCGATTCCCGTATGCCAGCCCTCGACGCTCGGCGGGTTCATCAGGTCCTGCCCCATGTTCGTTATATCGATGCACCAGCCCATCAGGTCGGGCGAAGCTCGATGTGAATCCTCGATCAGCCTCAGGGTCCCTACCACAACCTCGGTCGGGTTCTTCACCTTGGCAAACAACGCCTCTTTGAAGAAATCTGAATTAAAAATGAACCGCAGCGCCGTTCCCATGTGGTAATCACTCTCGATCAACACATCCGCAATCGACTGCACGGCCTCAGGGTCGTTCGGGGGCGTCACCGACCATGCGGGCACCTGGTGCTCGTCGGCCACGAAGAAGCTGTACAGGTGGCGGGCGATGAACGCCGCCGCCGCCGGCCGGGCAAGGATGATGTCGACTATTTCCTCGCCGTCGAACCTCCCGGTATGGCCCAGGAACACCTTCTCGCCGTCGTCATGGTCTTCAGGCCTGAACTCGAACTCCCAGTCCCAGCGACCCATGTGAAACCGCGGCAACTTATGGGTAAGCGTCCATCCCGTGAAGGCCCTTGAACACTCCCGGACATCCGTCTCGGTGTAGTTCCCGATGCCCATCGTGAAAAGCTCAAGCAGTTCGCGGCCCCAGTTCTCGTTCACCGATGCCGCATGGTTCTCGTGGTTGTCCAGCCAGAACAGCATCGCCGGGTTTCGCGCCACCTCCATCAGAACGGTCTTGTAGTGACCCATCCCCTTCTCTCGAAACATGTCGATCATGTCTTCGATCTCGTCGTAGTGATCGACCTTCGACACACCCGTCGCGAACAACTGGTGGTAGAAAAGGCACAGCTTTTCCTGCAGCGGCGCACGGGTATTTATCATCCGGAACACCCACCCGGCATGCCCCCGGCCGCCCATCGTCCCGGGCTTCCACCAGTTCGGGTAATAGCGAAGGAACTCGTAGTAGTCGACGGGTTCCTGGCGCTCCGGGTCGAGCAGCTCCTCGACGGTCGCTTCGTAACCCACGGCCACCCGTCGCTCAAGCTCGTCGCGCGTTGCGCCGAATCCGGCCCGGCGCATCAGGTGCGCCATCAACTCAAGGTTCGAATCGCCCACGGTAACTGTCCAGCCCTCCTGCAAGGCCCGCAACTCTAACAGACCGCTCACCCGTTTCTCGATCACCGGACTTCAGGACCTGCCTGCGGGTCGGACCGTCCTGAGAATTGTGAACAGTTCCGACAACCAGGACCACGAACTCATAATATTTGCCCTGGACGAAGGCGAAACGGCAGAAGAAACATTCGAGGGATTTTCGTACGGTGGTGAAAAGATCACTGGCGTCGTCGATGAAATCGGCTGGATCAGTCCCGGCAAAGAAATCGAATACACAGTCGACCTCGCACCCGGAAACTACGCGATAGTCTGCATGCTTCCAACCGGCCACCCCGGTACGCCTCACGTAAACCTGGGAATGCTGGGCCAGATCACCGTAAGCGAGTAATGCACGCTTCGGGCGAGCGATGCGCAAGGCGGGACGCTAACCCCGGGGTCGTTCTGAAATACGTTCCTCCCCGGCGGTTCGCGGCCACAGTTCGAGAGTGATTACTCGAGGTTGTTCCCTCTCGCAGTGGGCGCGGCACCATCGCTTGTTAACTGCTCGGTCAGCTCACTTAACTTACCGAAATGCTTTTGACCGGCGCGTGGCGGAAGCACGTGACATGGTGGTCGTTGACCAGCCCGGCCGACTGCATAAATGCCTGCATGATCGTCGGCCCCACGAAGGTCATGCCCCGTTTTTTAAGATCTTTGCTGAGCGCCGTCGATTCCGGGGTTTCGGCCGGGACATCCGCCATTGACGATCGGTCCGGCTGCATCGCCGTACCGCCGGGAACATATGACCACAAAAAGGCGTCGAACGACCCGACCTCGCGCTGAATATCAAGCACGACATTCGCGTTTTTCACCGCCGCGTTCACCTTGAGCCGGTTTCGGATTATGCCTTCGTCCTGAAGCAGGTTTGCGATTTTTCTCGGACCGTAGCCAGCGACTTTTTCGATATCGAAATCCTCGAACGCAACGCGGTACGTCGCCCGCCGCTTGAGGATCGTCTCCCAGCTGAGCCCCGCCTGCGCCCCCTCAAGAATCAACAACTCAAAAAGGTGCCGGTCGTCATGTATCGGTACACCCCACTCCTCATCGTGGTACGCCTCGTAAATCTGGCTGCCGTTGCCGAAGCACCGGTGGGCAGCGCGCTGCTGTCGGGAGTCGGTAGTCATGGCCCCGCAGTCTATCGCGAAATGCGGGCAGACAAGCGTAGATGGTGTGCATTGTCGCAATTGTCGTTCGCAAGCCGCTTCGCACATACGAAGAAATGGCGTACCATTGATCGCAACCTGCTCTTCGTATGACAGTGCAAAACTCCCGAACAGCGGCCCAGCTCATGCAGAAAAACCCACAACGGCCAGCACCTCGCCTCACACAGGCGATGGAAAACTACCTGCTGTCGATCTACACCGTGCAAGAACGCGGGGCACAGGTCACCAACGCCAACCTCGTCCTGCAACTGAGACGAGTGCCAGCAAGTGAAAACCTCGGGACCTCGCTACCCGCAGTCTCCGGAATGCTCCGGCGAATGGAGCGGGAAAACCTGATCCGCCTCGGCGAAACACGCGACATCGACCTCACAAACAAAGGTCGGCAACTCGCCGAATCGATGATCCGGAAGCACCGGCTGGCAGCCCGCATGGTCGTCGACCTGCTCGGGGTGCCGCTCCACGAAGTCGACGCCGAGGCCCACATGCTCGAGCACGCCCTTTCAGACAACCTCGAAAAACGAATCCAGAAACGACTCGGAAACCCGAAGACCGATCCCTTCGGACAGCCCATCCCGGGCAGCGGATACCGCGAGCCGAAAGGGGTCGTAACACTCGACAAAGTACCGAACGGCAAGGCAATGATCGTCGATCGGATTCCCGAAGACGACGCAGAGCTGGTCGCCTATCTGCAGGAAAACGGCGTCCTGCCCGGCGTCGAGGTAGTCGTTGCCGATGTCGCGCCCTACCGCGGCGTTGTCACGCTGCTGATCGGCGACGAAACGGCCGTGCTCGGCTACAACGTATCGTCCGACATCCGCCTCCGCCCCGCCTAGCGCGCGGCAGGCGTCACAACGTGAATCCCGCACTCCTTCGCGCTCGGGTCGCTCTCCCACCACCAGCGTCCCGCCCTGATGTCCTCGCCCGGCTCAACAGCACGGGTGCAAGGCGCACAGCCAATACTCGGGTAGCCCTTGTCGTGCAACTCGTTATAGGGAATCTCGTTCGCATCAACGAACCCCCGCACCTGCTCGAACGACCAGTTGGCCAGCGGGTTCACCTTGTAGTTCCCGTGAGCCTCGTCCCACTCGACAATATCGATCGAACCACGGTCCATCCCCTGGTCACGGCGCAAACCCGTAACCCACGCATCCAGACCCGCCAGCGCACGGCCCAGCGGCTCTACCTTGCGCACCCCGCAGCATAATTTGCGGTTCTCAACGCCCTTGTAAAACAGGTTGTTCCCGCGCTCTTTCACCATCTCTATCACCGCGCCCATGTCGGGGTAAAAGAACTCAACCTCCACCCCGTACCGTAATTTCGTCTGGTCGAACAGCGAATACGTCTCGGTCGGCAGCCGCAACGTGTCGAGAGTCATCAACCGGGCATCCGGGTTTACGGTCCAGTACATATGAAAAAGCGCCTGGTCTTCGAGGCCAAAACTCGACATTTGCGCGGCCTTGCCACCAAACGTCTCGTCCACCCACCTCAGTGCGTCTTCAGGCGTACCGGACTCGAGCCGGTCATTGATTTTTATCAGTTCCGCCTGCGAAATGCTCTGCGTTGCCGAAGACATATGCGCTCCGCTCCCTATCCCATTTCCGTCCCCACCTGCGGACGCTCCGTTCGGGCACCGCAACAGGTGAATTGATGTACGTGATCTTGTTTGAATTCGGGCAATAAAAAACCCCTGGCCACGATGCTCCGAGGGGTTCGAGAAATTGCCGGTTACCGGTTCAAATCGAGTCTTGCGAAAACTCTCGTGGGCGTACGCAAATACAGGCGCACAAAGCGCCCGCCCGCTCGTCGATACTGAACTGTGATTCCATCGTGAAACGAGTATATCACCGGCAACCGTGCGATCAGCGATAGACCGGCGATAATCCGGGACATAGAATTGGTCAACAACGCTTCAACGAAAAACCACCTCCATGTCGCGCAACGGAGCCAAAGATGACGTCGACCACTACGCCCGAAACCCTGAGCGGCGAACGAATAGAAGAGCTCCAGCAAATCGCTGGAGACCACATGTTCATGCACGCCGTCCAGATCAACGACTGGCGCGGGCACCTGAAAATCTACGTGAAAGGCGAAGGCGTCTGGGTCGAGACCGTTAACGGAGACCGCTATCTCGATGCCATGGCCGGACTCTGGTACAAGTCGGCCGGATACGGACGTAAAGAGATCGCCGACGCAGTCTACGAGCAAATGACGGCGATCGACTCGCCGCCAGCCGGCGGCTCAACCCTCCCCCAGATCGAACTCGCCGGCAAGGTCGCCGAACTCTACCCCGACCACGGCGCCAGGTCGTTCTTCGTCTCTGGCGGCTCGGAAGCCGTCGAAACCGCCGTGAAGATGGCGAAAAAATACTCCCAGCTGAACGGCAAAGGCGGCGCTTTCAAGGTCATCAGCCGGCGCTATTCCTACCACGGCGGCACCGCGATGGCAGTCAGCCTTGGCCGCAACCCCGCAGCCGACCCCATGGGACCGGAAATGCCCGGCGCAATCCACGTCACCAACTGGAACTCCTACCGGCTGCCATTTGCCGGCGACCCCATCGACGTGGCGGTAAGGTGCGCCAACGAATTTGAAGAAGTCATCGTCCACCAGGGGCCAGAAACGGTCGCCGCCATGATCGCAGAACCGATATCTGCAGCCTTTGGCGTCCAGGTCCCCCCCGCCGAATACTGGCAGCGGCTGCGCGAAATCGCCGACAAGTACGATGTTGTTCTCATCGCCGATGAAGTAATCACAGGGTTTGGACGCACGGGCGAATGGTTCGGTCCCACGAACTGGGGTGTGCAGCCGGATATAACCGCCGTGGCAAAGGCCATCACCAGCGGCTACGTCCCGCTCGGCGCAGCCATCGCAACGAAGAAGATTGCCGATGCATTCGTCGGCGGGCCCAACGAAACGTTCAAACACCTGATCACATTTGGCGGCCACCCCGTCGCATCGGCAGCCGCACTCGCCAATCTCAAAATCTTCGAGCGGGAAGACCTCGTGGGAAACTCTCGCCGCATGGGCAACTACCTGTACGAAAAGCTGCAGGAACTCTTCAGCCACAAGATCGTCGGCGACGTACGCGGCGGACTTGGGCTGCTCGCCGCAGTCGAACTCGTTTCCGATCGCGCCAGCAAGACGCCTTTCCCAACAAATGCAGGACTGGCAAAAAAATTACCAAAAATGCTCTTCGACCGAAACATCGTAACTTTCAGGGCCGGGGACGTGATCTCAATCTGCCCCCCACTCTCCATCAATAGCGATGAAATCGACTTCATCGTCGATGCGATTGACGGGGCGCTTGACGAGCTGGAAGGTGAACTCGGGATTTAGAGCTCTGTGAACCCGGCGAACGGTAGCTTTCGCACCCGAAATTTGGTATCGTGCCGGACACTTCCGACGGTGTTATTTACAAACCGCCGGAGTTTAGTTGGTAATTAGATAACGGGTTGTGCAACCAGATTTTCTGCGCGACGACTCAATGTACGGGGCAACTAGGACAGGGGACCCAGAATGACAGAATCCACCGACACCGCAGTAGATGAGAAGGAAACATCCCTCTCTGATGCCGTTAAAGTGGACACAGATGGTTTTGGAGAGAGCGCGATATCCGAAGAGGTCGTTCTCGAAGTAAGCGACCTCCAGACACACTTCACCACCCGCTGGGGAACCGTCAAGGCCGTCGACGGAGTCAGCTACCACGTCAAGCGGGGCGAAACCCTCGGCATCGTAGGTGAATCCGGATCCGGAAAATCAGTCACCGCACTCTCGCTCATGCGGCTCGTACCGTCGCCCCCCGGGCATATCGTCGGCGGGTCGGTCATCCTCAACGGCCGCAACCTCCTTGATCTCTCGGAAGGCGAGATGACCCAGGTCCGCGGCGGTGAAATATCCATCATCCTTCAGGACCCCATGCAGGCGCTAAACCCGGTATTCAATATTCAGAACCAGGTCGGCGAAGCCATCAGAATCCACCAGCACCTGAAAGGGTCCGTCCTCTGGGACAAGATCGTCGATTCGCTCCGTAAGGTCCGAATTCCTGCACCCGAAGTCCGCGCCAAAGACTACCCACACCAGCTTTCCGGTGGCATGCGCCAGCGTGTTGTCGGGGCCATCGGAATTTCGTCGGCCCCGTCCGTAATCATCGCCGACGAGCCAACAACCTCGCTCGACGTCACGATCCAGGCCGCATACCTCCGGCTGCTCCGGCAGATTCAGCAGGAAGAGGGTGTCGCAATCGTCTTCATTACCCACGACTTTGGAATCGTGGCAAAAATGTGCGACCGCGTCGCCGTTATGTATGCAGGACGTATCGTCGAACTCGCCGACGTCAGGACCATCTTCAACGAACCGAAACACGAGTACACAAAGGCACTCATCGGTTCGGTGCCGAAGCTTGAAGAGAAAACCGGCCGGTTGCCCCAGATCGAAGGCCAGCCGCCCCTGCTCTACAACCTGCCGCCCGGCGATGCGTTTGCACCCCGGTCGACACTGGAGTTCGACCCCGAAGATGCCTTGCGACGACCACCCCTGGTCGAAGTCGAAAAAGACCACTGGGTACAGCTCTCCAGGAGCTCGGTAGCAGAATACGATAAGTACGCCCACCTGATGCCAGCCGAATAATCGGCAAACTGGCATACTGGCAAACACGAAAAACTACGGAAATAAGTAACGACTGATGACAACAACTGTTGAACGACCAACCAACGGATCAGCCCCCGTCCCGAACGCACCCGGCATCAACCCCGGAGTCGACGCGATTATCTCGATCCGCAACCTCAGAAAGTGGTACCAGGTAGGTGGCGGTTTCCTAGGATTTGGCAAAAAGATATACCTCAAGGCCGTCGACGACGTCAGCTTCGATATCGAGCGCGGAAAAACCTTCGGCCTCGTTGGCGAATCCGGCTGTGGCAAAACCACCACCCTGAAGCTCCTCCTCGGGCTCGAAGTCCCAACCGCGGGCCAGATCTTCTATGAAGGCGAAGACGTCTCAACAATGTCCAAGGCTGGCAAGACCGAGTTCCGGCGATCGGTGCAGGCAGTGTTCCAGGACCCCTGGTCGTCGCTCAACCCCCGCATGCGCGTCCGCGCTATCGTCGGCGAGCCGCTCGAAATCGCCACCACGATGACCAAAAAGGAAATTACCGGCCGGGTTTCCGACCTCCTCAACGAAGTCGGCCTCAACCCCTACCAGGCAAACCTGTACCCGCACGAATTCTCCGGCGGACAGCGACAGCGAATCGGTATTGCCCGCGCACTCGCCCTCAACCCGAAAGTCATCGCACTCGACGAGCCAGTCTCTGCACTCGACGTCTCGATCCGTGCCCAGATCATGAACCTGCTAGTCGACCTGCAGGACGAACACGGCCTGGCCTACCTGCTCGTAGCACACAACCTCGCCACCGTGCGCTACATGTGCCACGACATGGCGGTGATGTACCTCGGCGTCGTCCAGGAGTCGGGCGAAACCGAAGCAATCTTCAACAACCCCATGCACATCTACACCAATGCCCTGGTCTCCGCGGCGCTGCCGTCACACCCCGACATTCATCGTGAAGAGTTCCTGCTGCCGGGCGAGGTGGTATCGCCCATCGACCCACCACCCGGCGACGTCTTCATGACCCGCACACCGCTCGAAGTCGACCCGAATCACAAATGGGCAAACGAACGCCCGCCACTCGTCGAAAAAGAGCCCGGACACTGGGTCGTCGAAACCCCGTGGTCAATGGCAGCCGACGCCGGCCTCCGCGTAGAACTATCAGGCCACGCCGGGGTTTAAAAGCAATCGCTTCAGCGAAACCTGAAACAGATGGCCGGTGGGGCAAACCCCGCCGGCCATCTGTTTTTGTCGAAGCAGGCCAGGACCCTTCGGCCAGTCTCCAGAGGAACACGGTGCATATATGGCTCCCGGGCCTGGATTCGAACCAGGGTTGGAGGCTTCAAAGGCCCCTGTCCTACCGCTGAACGACCCGGGATCGCCGGAATCAAGGATACGCGAACTCAGCCCGTTGGTGGCACCAGTTCCCCCGCAAGTTCGACCCCGGCTGAACCACTAACACAGAATCAACGCGGCACGGTCCAGATTCCCAACCGGCTGCGCACAAACCAGGTGAATTCGGGTACACCCGCCGCCACCTCCAGCACCGGCCCGTCGTCCGCACCCGGGTGCCCTCAATCCGGGCCCTCCACACCCTGCAACCGCCGCAACCGCCGCGTTCACACATAGCGGCGAACAAAACTTGCCTAAGCGGCAGCCGTATCGTCACCGGCGCTGACACCGGAACCCGCACTCAAATCGGCCTCGTCGCCCGACCCCGCGCCAGCACCCGAATCTGAAGCCAGTTCCGCCTGTTCCATAACGATTTCAGTGCGCCGTTTGCGCAGCACCGCAACCGCCCTCGCCTCGGGAGAATCAGGATCTGAATCGGTCACATCGGTCCCCAGGAACCTGTCTGCCGCACCGTCGTCAGCACCCGCACCTGCCTCACCTCTCGCAATCGGCAAAACAACGATAAACGACGTCCCCACACCCGGCTCGCTCTCCAGCGAAACAGTCCCCCCGTGCATCGTAACGATCCGCTTGACGAGTGAAAGACCCAGCCCGGTGCCCGGTACCTCCCAGTTCTCGTCAGTGCGCGAACGGAAAAACTTTTCAAAAATGCGCTTCTGGTCGTCGGCCGAAATACCGTACCCGTTATCGCTCACAACCATCTCTGCCTCGCCCCCGACAAGCGCAACCTCGACACGGATATCCGCACCAACCGGCGAATACTTCACCGCGTTCTCCACAAGGTTCGAAAATACCTGCGTAATCTTCTCGCGGTCGGCAACCAGCTCAATTCCATCGGCCACATCGGCAGTAATCTGCTGATCCTTACCCGAAACCAGCGGGCCCAGGCTTTCAAGCAGCTCCAGAACCATTTCGCCAAGGTCGAATTTCGCCTTCGTCAGCGAGAAGGAAGAACTCTCTATTTGCGAAATGTCGAGGAGATCGGATATCAACTTGTTCAGGTGAGTGGCATTGCGTCGTATCACACCAAGCTGCGTCAACTGTTTTTCAACCAGGTTCCCAGTGCTGTTCCGGCCCAGGATGTCGGTATATGCCGAAATCGCGGTCAGCGGCGTGCGGAGCTCGTGCGAAACCATCGCCAGGAACTGGTTCTTGGCATCATTAATACGCTCAAGCTCAGCGCTTTTCGCCTCAAGTAGCGAATGCTTCTCCCGCGATTCGGCAAGCTCCAGCGCCTGCTCGTACGACATCGCATTCTGTATCGCCGGGGTCACCTGCGCCGCAACCTGCGCCACCAGGCTCAAATCGCTGTCCGTATAGGCGTTCTCGTCCCGGTTCATAATCGTCAGATAACCGATATGTCCGAACGTCTGGGTCCCCAGCGGCACCTCGATAATCGAGTTCAGACCCGCCTTTTTCATCGCATCGCCGAGCGGGCCGGCCGGGCGGGCACCAAGTGACCTGCCCGTCCCCGAATCGGTCTCTCCCTGGTCTTCAAGATCGCGTTCCGGGGCGTCGCACTTCACACCAATCGAAAATGCCTGCCACTTGCGGTCATCGTCGCGCGGCACACTCGATACCGTCAGGTGGTCATACCTCACAAGCACCGCAAGTTCATCGGAAACACGTTCAAAAACGCGCTGCAACTCAAGGTCTTCACTCACGGCAACGGAAATGGCCGCCAGCGAACGCTTGATCTCGGCCTCCTTCTGTTGCCGACCGTACATGCGCGCCGACTGCAGGGCACCCGCCAGCTGATCGGCAACCCGGGTCAACAGCTCCACATCCTCCGTCGTGTAGGCATCGGCGGCCTCCGCCCTCACCGTAAGGATCCCCACCACCTGACTCAGCATCGTCATCGGTACCGATATGAACGTTCCTCACTCCTCAGAATTGAGCTGGGCCGAACTGTAGTGCTTCCGCAGGTCGTCGAGCTCCCCGCCCGATGCCACAAGCGGCAGCATCTCCAGCGCAACGCTCTCCTCAATGGTGCCCGCGTACGCGAAACGCTCATTGATAGGGTGGTCCTTATCGGCTTTTGTCCACGAAAGCCTCAGCGCTCCACCCGTCACCGCCCGGTCAATCGACGCTATCTCGAGCCTGGCAATATCCATCCGCTGCGACAGCTCCTCGGCAATCGGACCGATGGCCGACGAGAATTCAACGACCGAACTGGCCTCGCGTGCCACATTTGCAAGCAACTGGCGCTCTGCCGATTCACGCTGTAAATCGCCCTGCATCTGGAGATTCGAAATCGTGCCCGCCACGTGCCCCGCAACCTGGCCCAGCAGATCAATATCCTCTAGGGTGAAGGCATCGGCCCGCGAACTGGCCAGCAGCAACGCACCGATGATCGTCGAACCCGCCACCAGCGGAACAATCACAAGGGCAGCAGTGTTGTTCTCAAACCAGCCAAGCGGTGCCATGTCGCCAGAAATAAGGTCGGTAAGTTCATCGCCAGTCACCAGGACAGGTTCGTGTGACTCGCTGGCGTCCCGAAATGCATCGGCATCGAACTTGATGACCTGCCCCGACGAGCCGGGCACCGCAGGGACCGCATGGATGATGCGGTGCTCCTCCGATCCCGGGCTTGTTGCGCAAATCGCAACCCGCTCCGTTGGCACAGACCGCATTACCGCCAGCGAGAACTGCTCGCAGACCGATTCGATATCCAGCGACGAACTGACGATTCGCCCAATGTCGGAAAGCAGTTCCCGCACCGTCGATTCGCTGTCTTCGGCCGATTCTCCCGACTCGTCCCCGACGCTCTCGACCATCGCCAGGTAAGCACCCGAATTTTCGCCGGTGTCGTCAATTGAACGGTCCACCGGACCC
>Ga0066376_10000676_pt1 | contig 32064 bp, 29 predicted proteins | sample Knorr_S15_td_Bot_FD_77009 | JGI IMG/M metagenome (GOLD analysis project Ga0066376, IMG submission 77009) | Marine microbial communities from Southern Atlantic Ocean transect - Knorr_S15_td_Bottom_ad_5009_LV_A | ecosystem: Environmental > Aquatic > Marine > Oceanic | place: Southern Atlantic... | reverse complement strand
GAGTCTGACTGGCCACTGATCTATTAGCCTACGGACGGTAGGGTTGATCACTGGTCAGCTTTTCTGATTAGGCAGGGGACTTCAACCGGCTAGTTGAAGGATGCTGGTTTAGGGTTGCCTTGCCAATCTTCGTCCACAGTTCCAAGTAGATACGGCAGTTCCAGCAGTAGTTGCATATCCGTTGTCAAAGTTGTGGTATTTAGTTTTTCGACCTGCACCTCCGAGTCAGTCATCGGACCGCCCCGCTTTACCATCGCATCGTATAGGGGCTTCCAATACTCTCAGGTATCATTGCAAGTGATTGTTGAGGAGTAAAGATGTCCTACCACCATAACAAAAGAGTCCTGGTTACTGGGGACGCTGGTTTTCTGGGTTCCCATCTATGCGAGAGGTTGTTGGCCGATGGACACGATGTTCTCTGTGTCGATAACTTCTACAGTGGTTCAAAGCAAAATGTCACGGCTCTACTGGAAAACCCAAACTTTGAATTGATCCGCCATGACGTGACTTTCCCACTCTATGTGGAAGTCGATGAGATCTACAATCTCGCCTGTCCGGCATCACCCGTTCACTATCAACCTGCTCGGACTGGCCAAACGAGTTGGAGCCAAAATACTGCAAGCATCAACCAGCGAAGTCTACGGTGACCCGGAAGTCCACCCCCAAACTGAAGAATACTGGGGTCGGGTAAACCCAATAGGCTTACGTGCCTGCTACGATGAAGGCAAGCGGTGTGCGGAGACCCTGTTTTTTTGACTATCACCGACAGCATAGACTAAAGATCAAAGTCGCAAGAATCTTTAATACCTACGGACCCCGTATGCACCCGAAGGATGGTCGTGTGGTTTCCAATTTCATCGTGCAGGCGCTACAAGGAGATCCGCTGACTATCTATGGCGATGGGAGTCAGACTCGGTCGTTTTGTTACGTACAGGACCTCATTGACGTTTTAGTGCGCCTCATGGACTCGGACGATGACATAATCGGCCCGATAAATATTGGGAACCCGGAAGAATATACAATGAAAGAGCTCGCCGAGAAGGTGATCGAGATGACAGGATCTAAATCCGAACTCATCTTCGAAGCGCTGCCGAGCGATGACCCAACCAAGCGCCAGCCTGATATTTCGATTGCGAGACAGGTATTAAATTGGCAGCCAACGACTCAGCTCGACCAGGGCCTGGCACAGACGATAAAATACTTCCGGGTTGTTTTGAGCCAATAGAGCGGGCGCGGCATGGGGTGCGATTACAATGTCTATGAATCAACAGACTTCTAATATGCGTTGGATATTGGTGCGAACCAAGCCCCGCCAAGAGGTACTCGCACACGAGAATCTGGAGCGGCAGAACTTCAAAACCTATCTCCCAAAGCTCCAACTGCGGAAAAGAAGACGTGTTAAATGGATTGATGTTATAGAGCCGCTATTCCCCGGGTATTTGTTTGTGCAAGTTGATCCGAACCAAACAAGTATTGCGCCTATTCGCTCAACCCAGGGCGTCAACGGAATCGTCAGATTTGGCAACAGGCTTGTACCCGTTCCCGATGAGGTCATCAGCTTCTTGAAACTCAACGAACAACAGGATTCGGGTTATCACCTTTCGGATATACCCTTTTTTGAAAAAGGTGAGGACGTGCAATTTGTGGATGGGCCCTTCAAAGGTTTAACCGGTGTGTTCCAAATGGATAAAGAGCAAGATCGGGTAATGATCCTGATTGAAATTCTTGGAAGACCAAATAGTATTACTGTTAAACTGGATGACGTTGTTAAGAATCGCTAGATAAAGCTGGATCTGGCAAAATTGGTTGCTTCTAATTCAACTGTCCCTTTCCCCGGTTCAGTCTCGAGCCTGAATGGAAAGAGAAGCAAGAAACAAAAGTGAACTGTTGACATTGAGAAACCGCCGAACATCTATGAGAGTTTTATCTGTATTCGGCACGCGACCCGAGGCCATCAAAATGGCCCCCCTGATTCACGAGCTTGCAGCCCACCCGGACATTGATGCGAAAGTGTGTGTTACAGCACAACATCGAGAAATGCTCGATCAGGTATTGCAATTGTTTAATATCAAGCCTGATTACGATTTGAACTTGATGGAATCCGGACAGTCCCTCAGTGATATAACTGCTAGTGTTCTATTGAGCCTGAAGCCCGTGCTGCACGAATTTAAGTCTGTGGGCAGCTGGGGCCTTGGCCCCTCTGACCCGATTCAACCCTACGAGTCACAATAATCACGCAACGAATGCGCTAACATGCATGCTGTTTAGATAGTGAGCAATCGTTGAAAGTAATTCCAGTCATTTTGTGTGGTGGAGCCGGTACTAGGCTTTGGCCTCTATCCCGTGAGCATTACCCCAAACAATTGTTGCCATTGGTCGATGACTTTTCGCTGCTGCAGAACACGGTGACAAGGTGCGCTGCGCATCCCGATGTTTCTGCTCCGATTCTAGTGTGTAATGAGGAACATCGTTTTTTGATCGCCGAACAATTGCGGGAGATTGAAATTGCTCCTGCGAATATTATTCTAGAGCCAGAGGGACGTAACACCGCGCCAGCCGTGGCTATTGCGGCACATGAAGTCTTAAGGGGGGAGGATGATGCGATACTCGTCGTGCTGCCTTCAGACCATGTGATTCGGAAAACGGACGTCTTCCTGGAAGCACTTACAACGGCGATTGATTTAGCCAGGGACGATTATCTTGTCACTTTTGGCGTGGTGCCGGTTAAACCTGAGACGGGATACGGCTATATTCGTAAAGGTGCGCGTGTTGATGGTGCTTATCGCGTTGATAAATTTGTTGAGAAACCCGATAAGGCCACGGCCATTGAGTTTTTTCAGACTGACCTCTACTGCTGGAACAGTGGCATGTTCGTGTTTAAGGCGAGCGTTTATCTAAATGAACTGGCTAACCAAAAACCGGATATTGCAAAGGCAATGGTCGAAGCATGTAAAAACGTCTCCACAGATCTTGACTTTGCCCGCGTGGATGAAGCGGCGTTTAGAGCCAGCCCTTCGGATTCCATCGATTATGCAGTGATGGAACATACCACTGAAGCATTGGTTGTCCCGCTCGATGCGGGCTGGAGTGATATCGGTTCCTGGGACGCTCTCTGGCAGATTTCAGAAAAAGATGAGCACAACAATACACTCGTTGGTGATGTTGTGGTCAATGGTGTTGAAAACAGTTACATCTGGGCCGGGCATCGATTGGTTTCAGTTGTAGGTTTGAAAGATGTGGTGGTTGTGGAAACGGCAGATGCGGTGCTGGTGGCATCGCAGCATCGTGCCCAGGATGTAAAATCGATCGTTAACCAACTGAAGGAGGATGGCCGGGAAGAGCAGACTTTTCATCGCAAGGTGTATCGTCCCTGGGGTTACTATGAGGGCGTGGATACGGGGCCATCTTTTCAGGTGAAACGTATAAGCGTTAAGCCAGGTGCGAGTTTATCGCTGCAGCTTCATCATCATCGCGCCGAACATTGGGTTGTGGTTAATGGTGTGGCGACGGTTACTATCGGTGATGAGATATTTACGTTGAATAAGAATCAATCCACTTATATTCCTGCAGAGACGAAACATCGGTTGCAGAATTTGACTGAGGAAGCGTTGGAGATTGTTGAGATACAATCGGGGGATTATTTGGGTGAGGACGATATTGTTCGGTTTGAGGATGATTATGGGCGGTAGGGGTTGGTTTGGAATTTGGGGTGAGGTGTGTGGGAGGGAAATCAGATCCTTCTCTATGCTCAGGATGACGGGTGTTAGGTTAAGCGGAGTAAGCTGTTCAGATGCTGACTAAGTGTTTATTTCCGGCTGCGGGTTACGGTACGCGGTTTCTTCCTGCTACTAAAGCGATGCCGAAAGAAATGTTGCCTATCGTTAATAAGCCGCTTATTCAGTATGGGGTTGAAGAAGCGATTGAGGCAGGGTTGACTGATATTGGATTCATATCGGGTCGGGGTAAGCGTGCGATTGAAGATCATTTTGATATTTCCTATGAACTGGAACATCAGATTGCCGGTAGTTCGAAAGAAGCTTTACTGGACGATATTCGCGCGATTATTGATGAGTGTACTTTTTCCTACACCCGTCAGGTTGAAATGAAAGGTCTGGGGCATGCAATACTCACAGGGGAAACATTGATTGGGGACAATCCGTTTGCAGTGTTACTCGCCGATGATTTTTGTACCAACGGTACAGGAGTGTTGAAACAAATGGTGGGTCTCTTTAACGAATTTCAATGCTCTATTGTGGCGATTGAGGAAGTACCGCATGAGGAGACGCAGAATTATGGGGTGATTGAGGGGGAGGAAATCAAGGAAGGTTTGTATAGAATTTCCAGCATGGTGGAAAAACCCGCGCCTGAAGACGCACCGACTAATCTCGCCATCATCGGGAGGTATATATTGACGCCGGATATTTTTGACATTATTCGAGAAGTGGCGCCGGGCGCGGGTGGTGAAATCCAGATCACAGATGCCATCAATGAACAAGCGAAGAAAACTATGGTGTTGGGTTACAAATTTAAGGGTAAGCGATTTGACTGTGGCAGCATTAATGGTTTTGTGGAAGCGACCAACTACGTTTTCGAAGGAATGAACAAATGAAACTCGCCATTGTTGGCACTGGCTATGTAGGATTGGTGACTGGTAGCTGTTTTGCCGAAATGGGTAACCAGGTCAGTTGCGTGGATATTGATGAGCAGAAACTTGATGACCTTCGTGACGGCATTATTCCGATCCATTAACCTGGGATTGAAAGTCTTGTCACAACGAATTCGGAAGCAGGCCGCTTAACATTTACTTCTGACCTTGTTTCCGCCATACATGATGTCGAAGTGATCTTTATCGCCGTGGGAACGCCGCCGAATGAAGATGGCAGCGCAGATCTTACTCACGTGCTGGCGGTTGCAACCTCGATTGGCCAGGCCCTGCAACACCCAGTTGTTGTGGTCGACAAATCAACGGTTCCTGTGGGTACAGCCGATAAGGTTTGCCATGCGATTCAGGCAGAGCTGGATAATCGCGGCGCAACTATCGAATTTGATGTGGTCAGTAATCCGGAATTTCTACGTGAAGGCAGTGCGGTGAAAGACTTCCTGTATCCAGATCGCATCGTTATTGGTACGCATAATCGAAAAAGCGAACGGGTGATGGGTGAACTCTATAACGCCTTTTCCAAAAAGCAGGACTGCATACAGTTTGTGGGTGTGCGTGATGCCGAGCTGATCAAGTATGCAGCCAATGCCATGCTGGCGACCAAGATTTCATTTATGAATGAGATTGCGCTGATGTGTGATCAATACGGGGTGGATGTCGAGAATGTGCGTCGAGGTATTGGCGCTGATCCGCGTATTGGTCCAGCATTTATTTACCCCGGCTGTGGTTACGGGGGTTCCTGTTTCCCAAAGGACGTGCGTGCGATGATTAACATGGCGCAAAATGCTGGGCTGCAGGACAATATCTTTGAAGCGGTCGAGCGCCGTAACGAAAAGCAACAACTTGTTCCGGTTAACAAAGTTGTTGAACAGTTCGGTAGCGATCTATCTGGCAAGACTTTTGCGCTCTGGGGTTTGGCTTTTAAACCAGATACCGATGACATCAGGGGTGCCCCGGCGATTTCTATTGCAAGGGCGCTCTGCGAGTATGGCGCGGGTGTCGTGGCGTTTGATCCGCAGGCAATGAATGCGGCAAGGCGGGTGCTTGATGGGTTAGATGTTACGTATGTTGATGACCCGTATAAGGCGACTGAAAACGCGGATGCGTTGATCGTTGTTACAGAGTGGCGCCAATTCAAGCAACCTGATTTTAGAAGACTGAGTCGACAACTAAAATCGGCGACTATATTTGATGGGCGTAACATCTATGATCCGGAGCGATGTGCCGATTATGGGTTGAACTACATAGGCATCGGCCGGAATTCTGCGCTTTATGCCTGATTTGGTGTTGCCCCCGCGCTGCCTTTAAACTCGTACTATGAGTATTCTTGTATTCGGATTTACAGGCCAACTCGCGCAGTCCCTGCGTGACACCAAACCCGATTGTGATCAACTTGACTTCGTGGCGCGTGACCAATGTGATCTTGCTGAAGTTGGACAGGTCAATGCAATACTCGAGCAATATAAACCGGAATTCATCATCAATTCGGCGGCGTATACATCTGTTGATCGGGCGGAAGAGGAGAGTGAACTCGCCCATCTTGTTAATCGTAGGGCTATTCAAGCAATGGCAGTTCATGTACATGAGCACGACGCAAAGTTGATTCATGTCTCTACCGACTTCGTGTTCGATGGCGCGAAAACGTCACCGTATCAGCCGGGTGAGCCAACCGGCCCGCTTGGGGTGTATGGCTCGAGTAAACTGGCGGGTGAACTTGTCGCGCTCAAAGCAGCGCCTGAATCTACAATGATCATCCGAACTTCCTGGCTCTATAGCGAATACGGTAACAATTTCGTTAAAACCATGCTGCGCCTTATGGCGGAAAGGGATGAGCTTGGTGTGGTTGATGATCAGCTTGGTTCACCGACCTATGCTCGAGGCTTTGCAGAATCGGTTTGGCAGATTGTGAATGATGAGCTCTTTTCGCCGGGTATTTATCATTGGACGGATGCAGGTGGTATCAGCTGGTACGAGTTTGCTGTTGCTATTCAGGAAGAGGCTCGTGAAATTGGGCTGCTCAAGGGGGGTATTCCAATTAAGGGTATTGGTACTAGTGATTACCCAACACTGGCAGAGCGGCCGGCGTACAGTGTTTTGGATAATGGGAAGTTGGCCAAACTTATTGGTACTGCGCCCATACCCTGGCGTGACAATTTGAAGCGCATGCTCTTGCGACTGGCTGGGTGAAGGGTGTTTTCGTTGTTCTGGACTGTAGGAGATGGATCTAGGTTTGAGATTCTTCCCCTGCGGGTCAGAATGACGTGAGGTTTTTATTTGGAATGTCGTATAAAGTAAAACATTCGCTTCTATCATAGAAATATTACCAATATATAGTTGATTATCAAAGATAACTGTAGATAATTGCGTATTGCGTCATATCAGAGCCTCGTCATGCAGCTCCCTAAATCAGCATTCCAGAACCAACAAGATGAAAACAACCAGGTCATTCCCTGGACTACTCAGTCACTGTTCGAGTCAATGAAAGCCGAAAATTCAGATATCACGTTGCGAACCCTTGAACGTGCGCTGGAATCTTCTACTTTATTACCGGCTACTCGTGAACTCGCAGAACTGGAGGACGAACTCGGACGGCCTGCTCGTAAACAGATTGTTAATCAGGCCGACGCAACTGCACGCCGAAAACGTCAGCAGTCGCTTATCGTGCAATTGCATCAAAGTGATGAGGCAGGCATGGTGCTTTTTGCCAATGATGCGCGTGGTGGGCGTCGGTGGCTTTATCTTGATCAGCCAGAAGACGCTGCTAAATTTAAAGAAGCGCTGGTGCAACTGGTCGCCGTGAAGCCTGCCATTTTATGGCCGTACGGTTCGGTTACTCGTCATTTTCGAGATCTGGTTCGGGCCGAAGGCAGCCACGATCTGCAAGGTCATAAAATTCGCCTGGGTTGTTATGCCTTTCAGGAAGCTCCCGGCAGCGGCAATTTGCTGGCAGGGAAAGCGCCAGTTGTGAAGTCTGCAGATCGTTTGTCTCATCTGGACCGGCTTGAGGCCGACAGCATTCATATCATGCGGGAAGTAGTCGCGCAGGCTGAAAACCCGGTGATGTTGTATTCCGTCGGTAAGGATTCCTCAGTGATGTTGCATCTGGCGCGCAAGGCGTTCTATCCCAGCCCGCCGCCATTTCCGCTTATGCATGTGGATACTCGCTGGAAGTTCCAGGCTATGTACGATTTTCGCGATGCCATGGCGCGTGAAAGCGGTATGGAGCTGATCATTCACGTCAACCCTGATGGCATTGAGAAGAACATCAATCCCTTTGACCATGGCAGTGCCTTGCATACTGACGTGATGAAAACCGAGGGTTTGAAGCAGGCGTTGGATAAATACGAGTTCGATGTGGCTTTTGGCGGTGCTCGCCGTGACGAGGAAAAAAGCCGGGCGAAGGAGCGCGTATTTTCATTCCGCACGGCAGCACATCGATGGGACCCGAAGAATCAGCGCCCGGAACTGTGGAACCTGTACAACGGCTATAAGGCCAAGGGCGAAAGCATTCGCGTGTTTCCGTTATCCAACTGGACCGAGCTTGATATCTGGCAATACATCTATCGTGAAGAAATCCCCATTGTACCCTTGTACTACGCGCTTGAGCGTCCGGTAGTGGAGCGCGATGGCATGCTGATGATGGTCGATGATGACCGCATGCAATTATTTGACGATGAGGAAATCTTGTTGAAACGGGTCCGCTTTCGCACCTTGGGCTGTTACCCGCTAACCGGCGCGGTTGAATCCGACGCGGATGACCTTTCTTCTATTGTTCTTGAACTGTTGCAAAGCCGTACCAGTGAACGCCAGGGCAGGGCCATTGATTCCGACTCGGCCGGGTCGATGGAGAAAAAGAAGCAGGAGGGGTACTTCTAATGGCTGCATCTATCCAGGAACGTGTTGATGAGTACATTGAAACCCAGAGCCATCTGGATCTGCTGCGGTTCATCACCTGCGGTAGTGTGGATGATGGCAAAAGTACCTTAATCGGCCGAATGCTATTTGAGGCGCAACTGATCTTTGAAGATCAGGTGACCGCGCTGCGCAATGATTCAAAGAAAATGGGCACCCAGGGCGGTGATATCGATTTTGCCTTGCTGGTAGACGGCCTGGTGGCTGAGCGTGAGCAGGGCATTACCATTGATGTCGCCTACCGCTTCTTCAATACCGACCGGCGTAAATTTATAGTCGCTGATACACCCGGTCATGAACAATACACCCGCAATATGGTGACGGGCGCATCGACTGCTGATGTGGCGGTGATCCTGCTTGATGCGAGCCAGGGCGTGCTGACACAAACTCGCAGGCATTCATTTATTGCGTCTCTGCTCGGTATCAAACATGTGGTGTTGGCTGTCAACAAGATGGACCTGGTGGATTTCGACCAGGAAGTGTTCAATGAAATAGTCGAGGCTTACCGCGAATTTGCCACTAACCTGAACTTCGAAAGCATTACCCCCATTCCGTTGTCGGCGCTTCTAGGTGACAACGTCATCGAACGGTCAAGCCACACCAACTGGTATAGCGGCCCAACGTTGTTGGGATTCCTCGAAACCGTGCAGGTGGGGCAGTCTCAATTGGAACACCCATTTCGTTTCCCGGTGCAGTGGGTTAACCGGCCGAGTGCCGACTTCAGGGGATATGCAGGTACCGTGGTCGCGGGCCAGATCAAACCAGGCGATGCCATTCGGGTCTTGCCATCGGGTGAAATCGCGAATGTTGAAGATATTATTCTTTACACCAACAAACTGGAGCGGGCCGTTGCTGATCAGGCCGTCACTATCACACTAGATCGTGATATTGATATTTCCCGCGGCGACGTATTAGTGACTGCAGATGAGCCATGTGAGGTGTCCGATCAATTCGAAACATCACTGGTCTGGATGGACCAGGAAGAAGGGTACATCGGTCGATCCTACTGGCTGCTGATGGGTGCCAACCGGGTCAATGCCACGATCACTGACATCAAGTTCAAATACAACATTAATACCTTTGAGCACCTGTCTTCCCGATCCTTCGAACTCAATGATATCGGTGAGGTCACCCTGAGCCTGGACAAACCTATTCCTTTTGCGCCTTACCAGGACTCGAAATCGATGGGTGCTTTTGTGCTGATCGATCGCTATACCCACGCGACTGTCGGCGCTGGTATGGTGAATTTTTCACTGCGGCGCGCCGATAATGTGCACCGTCAGGCACTGGTTGTCGACAAAGCTGCCAGGGCAAAATTAAATGGCCATGCCGGGAAAGTGCTCTGGTTCACGGGCCTGTCAGGCTCGGGCAAATCAACCGTTGCCAATGCACTGGAACAGGTGCTGCATGAGCGAGGTATTCGCACTTACATCCTTGATGGCGATAATGTTCGTCAGGGTTTGAACAAAGATCTGGGCTTTACTGATGCTGATCGGATTGAAAATATTCGGCGAATTTCTGAAGTGGCGAAACTGATGGTTGATGCCGGGTTGGTTGTGCTGTCATCTTTTATCTCTCCTTTCCGCTCTGAGAGAGACATGGCGCGTGCCAAGTTCGAGCCGGATGAGTTTGTTGAGATCTATATGGATGTTTCCCTGGAAACTGCGGAATCAAGAGATCCGAAGGGGCTGTATAAAAAAGCACGTAGTGGTGAGCTGCCGCACTTTACTGGGATTGGCAGTGAATACGAGGTGCCGGAAGCGCCGGAACTTGTCATTCCCAATGGTGAAATGTCGGTGGATGAGTGTGTTAAGAAAATTTTGGAGATACTCTGATATGGAACAGCACATTCATACTGAACCCCCTGTGTATCGCGAGTCTCATATTAGAAGTTTGTTGAAGGCTTTTTCGTGGCGTGTCGTTGCTACGCTTACGACGGGGTTGATTGCTTATTTCATTACTGGGGAAATTGAAACTGCGCTTATGATTGGCGGCATTGAGTTTTTTCTGAAATTTGCTATTTATTACTTTCATGAGCGTGCCTGGCAGTTAGTGCCCAGAGGTACTATCCGTCATCTGCTAGACCCGGTGAAGACCCCATAACTCTGTCATCCTGATGCGCAGCAGAAGGATCTTTTGCTCGACAGCGGTATGCGAACAAGATACTTCGGTCGTGCGCGATCGGAGTGCCGCATCACCCGGTCGCTCAGCATGACTGGGAGGAGGCATGTAGTCGCCACTTTACAAACTCCGCTTATAACTCTTCCTGCCATCTCCAGCCATTATCTATTCCCCTGCCGCATAAGCATTGAACCAACTTGTCTAATGGAGCCTATACGATCCTTGTAGAATTCCCGATCTAGTCAGTCAATTCGGCTTCGCCCGCGAAGCGCAGTAATGGAGAAGTCTCGATCGTGATTCTGGACAAAAAAGACCTTGAAGCTAAGGCTGACGCCGTTGTCGGTAAACTGAATGACTATCTTGATGCAGGCAAAAAAGTGTTTGCTACTTGCTCATTCCAATCCCAGAGTCTGCCGCTGCTGCACATGATCAGCCGCGTAGAACGAGATATCCCCGTCTACTACACCAACACAGGTTTTCTCTTCGCTGAGACCATCCGTTTCGCCGAACAGGTCAGCCGGGACCTGGGGATTAATGTCATCGCTCTACGTCCGGAAGTCAGCAAAATCAAACAACTGGATAGGGCGGGTCGTTTTCTTTATGCGTCCGACCCTGACCATTGCTGTTACCTGAACAAAGTGGCGCCGCTTGAACCCATTCTTATTGAGCATGACATCTGGATCAATGGTATCAGGGCGGATCAGAGTGACGTTCGGGCGCAGATGTCAGAAGAAGAAGCAGCTGCCCACAACTGCCTGCGCTATCACCCCATGTTGAATTGGGATGCCAAAATGGTTTATTACTACCGTAAATACCATGAATTGCCGGAACATCCAATGGAAGCTCAGGGGTACCTGAGTATTGGTTGCGAACCCTGTACAGCCAAAGCCTTTGGTGAAGGTAATGAAAGAAATTCGCGTTGGTTCGGGATGAACAAAACCGAATGTGGGCTGAATACAACCCTTGTGGCTGGCGGCAACTAGCATGAAGGTTATGGTGACAGGGGGCGCCGGTTACATCGGCAACGAACTGGTGTATCGCTTGTCGGCGGAGCCAGGAATCAAAGACATTCTGGTCTATGACAACCTTTATAAGGGCAATTACAACCTGTTTACCGGTTTAAGGAAGGTGCCGGGTCACAATGTGCGGTTTATCCAGGCAGATATCCTGGATTCACGAAGCCTGAAAAAACACATGGATGGCATGGATGTGGTCATTCACCTGGCGGCAAAAGTGGAAACGCCCTTTGCCGACCAGAACGCTCACGACTTCGAACAGACTAACCACTGGGGTACTGCCGAGGTCGTCTACACGGCCGAAGAAGTTGGCGTAGGTCGATTGATTTATCTCAGCAGTCAGTCAGTCTATGGTCAGGGTGAAGTGTCCAGCACCGATCATCCCAGAGTCCCGGGCAGTTACTACAGCATTTCGAAAATGCGCGGTGAAGATCATGTGATGCGCCTGATGGAAAAAATCCCGGTGCAACTGATTCGATGCGCCAATGTTTATGGCTATTCCAAAAACCTGCGGGTCGAAACAAGCGTTAACCAGCTGATATTCGACGCACATTTCACGAACCGTATTGCCATTCACGGTGAACCGGAACATACACTCACCTATATAAGCGTCTATCGATTGGTAGAAGTGCTGGCGCGAATGGTGAAGCGGGAAATGGATTCTGATGTCTACAACCTCTCACACCGCAATATGTCTTCGCTCGAAATGGTGGACGCATTGAAGGAACTCTATCCTGAACTGGAAACCATCTTTGTGGACCAACACATTCCATTGCATGATCTCACCATGGAATGTGATGATCGCTTACGGGAGATGCTGCCAGGGAACACGACCATGACAGAGGATCTGGTGAAGTTTAGAGAACTGTTTACGTTTTAGTGTCTTTGCATTGGCTGGGCTGCTAGTGCCTGAACGATGCGAGCAAGTACCAGCTCCACATTAATGTCTGGTGCTGTGTCTGCCGCACCTGATCCGCAGGGTATTGCCGTCGGCGGCGCGAGTCTGATTCCCACTATTCGTATCCAACACCGGCACGATGACAATATCTTCAGTTCCGATATCCTGGAAGAGTCATCGACCATCACTAATTTGACACCTCGACTCGAACACTACGCGGAAAGAGATGATCAAAATTTTCTGTCCGTGACCTATGACGGGGATTATGCGCGATATTGGGATAGTCGGGACGATGACTATGAAGATCACACTTTAAGTATTCTAGGTGTCTATAGTGGCAATGACTTCTTTAGGCTGAGGGCAGATGCGTCGACAGCGCAGCTTCATGATAACCGTGGTGAGGGTGCGTCTGAAGGTATTAGCACGATTTTTCGTGACGAAACCGATCAATACGATCGGGTGCAGGCAGGGCTCTTTTTAGACTTTGGTCGTCAAACTTCGCGATTCGGCTTTAGCCTGGAAGCACGAACCATTGAGATCGAATACACGACAAATTAGGTGGTGACCTCGTTTCGCGACCGAACAGACGATGTTTTTAATGGTCGGTTTTACGCCGCCGTGTCAGGAAGAACCAAAGCGTTTGTTGGTTACCGCCAGGTGGAGATCGATTATGATCGAGACACCATCGGTGGTGATACGTTGAATTCCGAGGAGAGTACAGTGCTCGCTGGGGTTGAATGGGAAGTTACTGGTAAGACCGTTGGTAGCCTTGAAATAGGGCGACTGGAAAAGGATTTTGACTCTAGTCGGGTCGATGGAGATGACCTGACTGTCTGGAATCTGGGGTTGCAATGGTCACCGCGATCCTACTCAACGATTTCGCTGAACTCCTCTCGAGATGCAGCTGAAACAAACGGTACCGGTGCCTATATCGAGCAAAGCACCTACAGTGTCTCCTGGAGTCAGGATTGGTCTGAAAGATTGCACTCAACGATTTCTATCGCGATTAGGGATGATGAGTATCCTGGCTCTTCGCGGGAAGATGATCGTGAAGACTACACCATTGGGCTCGATTATGACTGGCTGCGTTGGTTGAATGTTGGCTTAAGGCTGCAGGAGACTGAGCGGGACTCAAACATTGACGTGTTTGATTTTTCCCGTAGCCGTGTCTACATAACCGTAGATTTATCCTTATAGTCACACTGCTTGACTCAGACCACCGAAACGTTACAATTCGCGCTCTTCGAATTTGGGTGTTTAGCTCAGTTGGGAGAGCGACGGCCTTACAAGCCGTAGGTCGCAGGTTCGACCCCTGCAACACCCACCAAGTTCTTAGGACCGGTAGTTCAGCTGGTTAGAATGCCGGCCTGTCACGCCGGAGGTCGCGGGTTCGATCCCCGTCCGGTCCGCCAATTTTTGGTCTAACCCATAGAATGGCCTTACCCCTCTGTGCCAGGATTGTCTAGCTCCGGCAACCCAGCGAAACGTTTCCCGCTGCTGACGTGAACAACAAACCATGTGCCTATTATGAATCTGAATATACAAATCTGTTCATTCAAATACATAATCAGATTGTTTTTTGCTCTTGCTGCCTGAAATTCGGCTGGGGTATCCAAGATGAGTTTTGTTAATTTAGAGCAACGCCAGGCCGAACAAACGTCATTGTGTTTTGTCAGCCATATAGATCGGGATATCCAGTCGAGCAGCGGCTTTTCGTAACTGGCGCTCCAGCGTCGAGATAGGCAACCCTGTTCTGATCGATAATTCCAGATAGGCCGCATCGTAGCTGGTCAGATTGCACGTTCTAGCGATGGCGATAGTGCGGTTAAATGCCTGGGTTGCCAGGCGAGCATCTGCCCGAATGGGTAGCGCCGTCAGTTGTTCGATAAATCGTTCTGATTCGATGGATTGTATTTGCTGTGCTTTTTCTGCGCTGAGCAACACATTGCAGACTTCCAGGTGCCACAATTCAGGGACCTGTGCTTCGTGCGCTTTGAGTTGTGTGAGGACCAGTATTTTCCAATTATAAATGAGTCTGAAGGAGGTTGTATTACCCTGTCTTCAGGTTCTGTCCATTGATGGTTTTAAAGAGTTAACGTTGCAGAAAATGCAAGTGATGCTGCCCAAGAAACTGTTGGCGCGGCGGCGTCTACAGTTGCAACTACTGCAACAAATAGTGGCAATAGCTCGGCGGTAACGGCCGTCGAGACGGCGCTAACCAATTCAACCGATTCGGATACACAGTCGTCATATACCAGCGCTGGAGGCACGAGTGGGACCTCAGCAAGCTCCAGTAGCACGTCAAGTTCCGGTGGTGAGGGTGATGGTACTTCCAGCAGTACATCAAGTTCCAGCAGCTCCAGTGGTTCTGGTGGCGGCGGTGGAGGTGGTGGTGGCTCGCCGATTATTCCTGGTAGTCCATCAGGGAGTGCGCCACCCAGTTAATCTGGACAAGATAATGAAAAGGTCGCTCTATGCGGCCTTTTTTATTGGGGTTAGAACGACTGGTCTACGTCTTCTGCGGGGGAGTCGCCAGCTGGTTTGCCGACTATTACTGCGGGTACGCCCGCTACGGTAACGTGTTGCGGCACGTCTTTCATGACGACACTGCCTGCGCCTATTTTTGCACCTTCGCCGATTTCAATGTTACCGATCACTGAAGCTGCTGCACCAATGAGCACGTCACGTCGTACCTTGGGATGGCGGTCGCCTTGTTCTTTACCGGTGCCACCCAGAGTGACGCCGTGCAGCATGGTGACATCGTCGTCTACAACGGCGGTCTCACCGATGACAATGCCGGAGGCATGATCAAACATTATCCCGCAGCCGATTCTTGCTGCCGGGTGTATGTCGACGCCGAAGATCGCGCTCATCTGGTTCTGGAAATAGAAGGCGAGACTGTGCCTTTCTTGGCCCCATAGCCAGTGAGCTACGCGATAGGACTGTAGCGCGTGAAAACCTTTGTAAAACAGTAATGGGGTTGAATAGCTGTTGCAGGCCGGATCACGTTCACGAATGGCCTTGATATCAATTTCAGCGGCACGAATGATAGAAGGTTCCTGGTCGTAGGCTTCTTCAATGATTTCTCGTATGGCCATGGAAGACACGACCGGGCTGTCCAGTTTGCCGGCCAGCAGGAAGCTCAATGCGCCTTCGAAGGTATCGTGGTTGAGTACGGTTGCATGGAAAAAGGTGGACATGATCGGCTCGAAATCTGCCCGGAGTTTTACTTCCTTGCGTATGGCCTGCCACAGTGAACCGGCAGAGGCGATATCTGCGATCTTGTTCTGTTCCGCAAGTTCTCGTGCGTAGCGGCTGTTTATTCTGGAATTCATGGAATAACTCTGATTGGGAAGGCAATTTTGCTCTGTTTTATATGAAATTCAAGCTATAACTCATTCACTTTTCGAATAATTCATATGTGTTTTGCCATAAATAGGGGCTGAAAGGGTGAGATCCTTCGGCTTCGCCTCAGGGTGACCTGGAAAAGTAGATTGAATCATCCTGCGTTCTGGCATATAAAACCCGCTCGGCGTTAACGGATATCGACATGACTTCATTCAAATGCATTGGGCTGGTCGCACGGGTGGCGAGTGAGCAGGTGCGTGAATCATTGCTCAATGTTGAGCAGTTTCTACAATCCCAGGACACAGAGATTGTTTTTGAGCAGGGTTCAGCCGCCATGCTGGGCAGTAATAGTCGTGATGTCGTGTTACTTGAAGACATGGGTTCGCGTTGCGACCTGCTGATTGCGGTAGGCGGCGATGGCAACATCCTGAGTGCGGCGCGAGCCATGGCGCCCCATCGAGTACCCATTTTGGGTATCAACCGCGGCAAGTTGGGATTCCTGGCAGATATTTCGCCGGATGAAATCGAAGATCGGTTGCGGGAGGTACTGTCAGGTGACTACACCACCGAAGAACACTTTCTGCTGGAAGGCGAAGTGGAAGGACATGAGGAAATCCCGTGCGCCCTAAATGAAATACTCGTTCATTCAGCCAACATGCCAAAGATGATCGAGATGGATCTGTATGTGAACGGCAAGTTCGTGTATACGCAGAACTCAGATGGCCTGATTGTGTCATCACCGACAGGTTCAACTGCATACGCGCTCTCGGCGGGTGGACCCATCATGCATCCAAGCCTGGATGCCGTTGTTCTAGTGCCGATGTTTCCTCATTCGCTGACCAGCCGACCGCTGGTCATACCCGGTGATGATGAAATCAAGATCGTGTTGGGTAGCGAGACAGGTGTGCCGGCCAAGGTTAGCTTTGATTCGCACCTGGAATTTCAACTCGAACCGGGTAATTCCATCGTGATTCGCAAGAAGAAAGAGCGTTTGCTACTGGTCCATCCGCCGGGTCACAGTTTTTATGATGTCTGCCGCAGCAAACTCGATTGGGCCACTCGCAGCATTGGCGGCGACAACTGATCGAATCTGTATTTCGTCTCTAGACTTCGACCAGCTCCTGTATTTATCCAAAGCTGGTAGACCAGCCGATCAAAGAAGAAGCCTTGCTGTCAGGGACTCTGGAGCCAACCAACGAAGCCTGTGCGGTTGCCAAGATTGCCGGTATCAAATTGTGTGAGTCGTTCAACCGTGAGCACGGCACCGACTTCAGGTCTTTGATGCCAACCAACCTCTATGGTGAAGGTGACAATTTTCATGCTGAAGACAGCCACGTGATCCCCGCGCTGATGCGCCGGTTTCACGAGGCAAAAACTGCAGATCTGGACAAGGTGGTTGTCTGGGGAACGGGCAATGCCATGCGCGAGTTCTTGCACGTCGATGACCTGGCTGAAGCCTGTGTCCATGTGATGGGGCTGGCAAAAAGCCAGGCCAATGCGGTAACTACACCCAAGTGTTCCCACATTAATGTTGGTACCGGTGTAGACGTGACGATTCGCGAGCTGGCTGAAACCATGAAGCAAACCGTGGGGTTTAGGGCGAACTGGTCTTTGACACCAGCAAGCCAGATGGTACCCCGCGTAAGTTGTTGGACGCGTCCAGGATGAAGACGTTGGGATGGCAAGCCAGGATTTCGTTGCAGGACGGTCTCGGTTCGACGTATGCGTGGTTTCTGGAGAACCAGGGGCAATTGCGCGTTTAGTCCGCACGTCATTCTGGCTGGGCTCGCGCACGAGCATAGGCGAAGAATCTCTCTCTTTTAGATCCACTGTCCCATCCTCAATCTCCAGGAAGCCATCATCGTCCGCTAAAGTTTTCTCAAATCAAGCTGGCTCAGAAACTGCAACGCAGGCTCGACCCGCTCTCCTGTCTGGTAAGATTTTGCAGTTTCCAGCTGACCAACAATTTGAGTTCGGCGCAGCGATTGCTCTGGCAAGAATCTTTTTAGATGCGGGCTGAGATCGGCATCATTCCATTTCACTTCTAGCAGGTGATTTGGCGTGCCCTCTTTGGTGATCAGAAAATCGACTTCGCGTTTGTCTTTATCCCGAATGAAATGCATTTCTAGATTTATTCCTTCGACGTCGGCCAGAAAGTGGGTCTCTTTCAGAAGCGCGCAGGCAACCAGGTTTTCCAGTTTGGCGCCATTGTCACCGGTCACCATGCCATTATCATAAAAGTAATATTTGGGTTCTTTTAGAAGCGCCCGGGCAATATTTTTGTGATAAGGGGTTACCTTGAAAATTACATACAGGTCGGTTAAAAGCTGGAGCCAGTTTTGAATGGTATTTGGACTTTTCTGTAGATCCCTGGCCAGGGAATTGGACGACACAATACTCCCAACGCGCGACCGTAGTAATTCGATGAGTGTCTCAATTGATTGTATATCGCGAACCGCGGTGAGTGTAATCAGATCTTCTTTTAAGATGAGGTCAATGTGCGATCGTTTCCAACGATTGTAGTATTGCTGGGTCCCGTTAAGGAATGGTTCGGGGAATCCGCCGACATTCATCAACCGTTCAAAGCAGGTCACTGCATCGAGGCCTGTTTGTGCGATAGCCTCTTTCACATCCAGCGGGTGTAGCCGGAAACTGAAATGACGTCCGGCAAGAGAATCACCGGTTTTTCTGAATGCATCGAGCCTTGCACTACCTGTAACAATGATGGCAGGTGGAATACCTTCAACATCGTAGATGCCTTTCAACCAGGATTTCCACTCATGCATCTTGTGTAGCTCATCAAATATGATCAGAGGTTTTTGTCGATCCCAGACCTTGTCCGCGATGAGTAAACGGTGTTCTGCAAGGTCGTAGTTCAGATATTGATATTCAATATCCAGCATACGAGAAAGGGTTGTTTTCCCGCATTGTCGCGGGCCCGTGATGAGGACGATCTTATTGTTCAGATCAACCAGAAGAGCCTTTTTCAGAGTCCTGTCCATTCCGACTATTTTTCAGTTAAATCAATAATAGTCAAGACTAATTGTTATGAGCCTTAAAAATAGTCGAGAAATCTTAGATTCTTCGCCTGCGGGCCAAAATGGCATAAGAATCCCGCCTAGAGATCCTCTGGCCTGTCCACATCCTTCAACACGCCCGGGTCGACCACGGGGATTTCCACAACGTTGTCTCTGTTAGCACTTATCACTGGCTTCGCCCCGGTGTCGCCCTCGAGCGTCGCGATTTCCGCGAAGAAATCTGAGCTGAATCCAACGGGGTGTCCGTATTGGCCATCGAATGTCGGGACGACGATACGTTTTTCGGACAACTGTGTTTTCAGTTGTTCGATCGTGCTGTCCTGAATATGCGGCATATCAGCCAGAAAGATGAATGCACCTGTCCAGTCGCCGATGTGCGAGATAGCATTGCCCAGACTATGCCCCATACCCAGGGCAGAATCGGGGGCTCTGAAGGTTTTGAGTTTCGGGTTGTCGATGAGTGCTGTGATTTCTTGCTCGAACTGGGCATCGCCATAGCGCAATACCAATAGCAGCTCGTCGAAACTATTGAGCACAGTTTCGACGGATTGTTGAATTACTGTCTTGCCATTAGGCAGGGTGGCCCGACGTTTGTCGTCACCGAATCGGCGGGAGCTGCCAGCGGCAAGAACAATGGCGCCTATCATGTCACGCGATGGCGGCTTGTTTTTGACGGAAGTCAGCCTGCGTAACGTGGTCTTTGTCGCTGCGTAGTGCGGTTAGTTGCGCGAGGATGGCGATGGCGATCTCAGCGGGTGTTTTGCTACCGAGGTTCAGGCCGACTGGTGCGTGCAGGTTGTTGATTTGATCTTCGGTGAGGTCTAACTGAAGCAATCGTTCACGACGTTTGGCGGAAGTTCTGGTCGATCCCATGGCGCCAATAAAGAACGACTCGGTCTTGAGGGCTTCCATGAGCCCCATGTCATCGATTCTTGGGTCGTGGGTCAGCGCAATAATGGCACTGAAATAATCGTCAGCATACTTTCTTACTGCATCGTCGGGCATGTCTCTGACCAGTTGCGTGCCTTCAATGGTCCACTGCTCAATCATCTCTTCACGGGGGTCGCAGACCACAACATGGTAGTCCAGCATTTGCGCCATCTGTGCCAGGTACATGGATACCTGCCCGGCGCCAATCAGAAACAGCTGATATCGCGGGCCGTAGGTTTGTTTCAGGAACCGTTCGTTTGGCGTGTCGATGTTTTCGAGTTCGCCGATGAATTGTAGTTGTTGGAATCGTTCCTTTTCTTCAATGGTGACTTCACCGGTTGAGATATCGACGGTTCGCTCGATACATTCGCGCTGGGCCAGGCGGTTGTTGACGGCTTGAAACTGCGCCAGATTGCGTTGATCCATTTGTGGTTCGACGACGATATGCAACTGTCCGCCGCAGGGCAGGCCAAACCGGTCACTTTCTTCCTGGGTTGCGCCGTATAGCATGACTTCTGGCTTATCCTGGGCGAGTTCGCCTTTGGTGATCTTCGTTAACAGGTCTTCTTCGATGCAACCGCCGGAAAGTGAACCGGCGACATGTCCGGCTTCATTGCAGCAGAGTAAAGAGCCGACGGGTCGTGGTGATGAGCCCCAGGTTTTGACCACAGTGGCAAGCCAGGCTTTTTGGCCTTCTTCCAGCCAGCGGGTGAGTTGTGAGAGTACTTGTTGGTCTGCGTTTTCTATCATGGTTTAGTTCGTAGTTGTTCCGTTTGTTTCATGGTCATCCCGAGCGTTTTGTCTTGGTCATCCCGAGCATCGCGAGGGATCTTAACTGTTGATGCTCGCGAGTATCAGATCCTTCGCTACGCTCGTGCGCGAGCCCGGTCAGGATGACCTGAGAGCCATGTCATTCTGACCCGCAGGCGAAGAATCTGGTTTGAGATCCTTCGGCTTCGCCTCGTGCGCGAGTCCGATCAGGATGACATACTGAATATTCCCGAGATAACATTTATACAGGTTAAACTTGCCGGTCGGTATTTTACACTTATTCACTCAGGTCGTGCACAGCAGTGTTCGCGCACTTGTTTTGGGGTTGTTCATTGATTAATGCGCTCGAAATTCCGTCTGATATTAACCTGGCTGCGTTCAGCCAGTTCTTGAGCCGGGGTGGGCTAAAACATCGTATTACCGAGGAAGGGTTAAATCAGGTCGTGTGGGTGGCTACAGACATGGAGGCATCGTTCGTGCAGTCTGCCTTCGCGCAGGTTCAGTCAGGTGAGTTGACGCTCGGCAGTGTTGATAGTGCCGTCGATAGCACCGGCATGCAATTGCAACTGGCATCCAGATTTTTAAGTGCGCTCAGGCAGTATCCGGCGACCCTGGCTTTAATCCTGATCAGCCTCGTCTTTTTCCCCATCGGTATGGGGGTTGATAACGATACTTTCAGTTTTCTGTTCAGACAGATGATGTTTCTGGCGACAGAGAAAATTGCCGGCCAATACTATTTCGCCTCGTTGGCCTACACGTTCGAATCAGGCCAATGGTGGCGGCTGTTAACGCCCATGTTCGTGCATTTCAGTGTATTGCATCTTGTTTTCAATTCCCTGTGGGTGTGGGAAATCGGTCGACGCATTGAATTCGAAAATGGTGCGGCGTCATTGATGATTGTGGCGATGGTGACATCCCTGGCATCGAATCTCACACAGTTTTTTATGGCGGGGCCAGGTCTGTTTGGCGGACTGTCTGGCGTGGTGTTTGGTTTTCTCGGTTACTCGCTCATCTGGAGTCGACTGGTGCCAGCGCGATCACTACGAGTGCCACCAGGCATCTACATTTTTATGCTGGTTTATCTCGCCATCGGGTTTACCGGTGCCATTGATCTGCTGGGCATGGGTAGCCTTGCCAATGGCGCGCATCTTGGTGGGCTGATTGGCGGTCTGGTTACAGGAGGCTTAGCTGCGCTTCTCGCGCGGGCTCAAAGGAATCATCCAGCGTGATCTGCACCTCGTAACTGGTATATTTTCGTAGATTAATCACACCAATATCGAAAATCAGGTACTGGCCCTTGATGCCGAGTAAGGTGCCTGAGATTTCAGGAGTTTTGTCCAGGTTTAGCGAAACCACCTTGGTCGGGTGTTGCTGCACCGGATAGACAAAGGTCTGCACCTCGGCATCGGTAATCGGTTGAATGGCCTGGATGCCAAATCGATCAATCACCGGGTCCAGTGCCGATTTTACCTGTTCCATCAGCATGTCCCGCTCGCTGATTAAATCGATGTGGTTGTTGCTGGTTTTCAGCATTTTCTGCCAATGCGTCTTGTCGGATATGAAGTTCTTAAACGCCACTTCAACAAACCCGGACTGCTGCCGAGTCATGACATTGAGTATGGGCAGGGCCTGCATCGCACCCTGGTCTATCCAGCGAGTCGGCAGGTTTCCTGGTCGGGTGATGCCAACCTTGATGCCGGAAGAGTTGGCGAGATAAACAATATGCGGCTGCATACAGAAGCTGGCGGCAAAATCATTGTCTCGGCAGGTGCCCTGGTCAAAATGGCAGCGCTCCGGGCTTACCATGCACAGGTCACACTGGGCCAGCTTTTTGAAGCAGGGGTAGCAGTAGCCCTGGCTGAAGCTTTTTTTGCTGGCGCGGCCACACTCAATGCACTGGATCTGGCCCAGGAACGTGAGCGTGACCTGGCGGCCAATATGCTCGTTCAGGGGAATGGCTTGTTCATCCAGACGCAGGAAATACTCGACAGGGGTCGCCGCGGTGCAACCGCCTTCGGGTACCTGGCTGGACATCTTTCGAAGAAAACCGCGCATGGGGTGAGTTTAGAACATACGCATGCCGAAGGGGAGGCTGCTTATCCTGTATCGACCGGATGAGTCTCAGAGGATAGAATGCGGGCCCCAATCGTTGTACCAGAGTTACTCATGAAAGAAGGCCAACCCAAAGCGATTTACCTGAAAGACTACCAGGTGCCGCCATTTCTCATTGAAGAAACGAATCTGCATTTCGACATCCATGACGATGTAACGACAGTGACCAGTACCCTGAAAGTCGTGCGTAATCCTGAGGCGGAAGATGCCGTCAACCTTTTGCTGGATGGCAGTACGGGTCTGGACACGAAATCCATTGTGATTGATGGCCGTGAACTTTCCTCCAACGAATACCAGATAGACGAGGACCTGCTGTCTATCTTCGAAGTTCCCGCGAGTTTTGAATTAACGACCCGTGTGCAAATCAAACCCCAGGACAACACGGCGCTCGAGGGACTGTACAAGTCCGGCGATATGTATTGCACCCAGTGCGAGGCAGAAGGCTTTCGTAACATCACCTGGTATATGGACAGGCCGGACGTCATGTCGAAATACACGACCACGGTGGTTGCGGATAAAGCCAGTTATCCTGTGCTGCTCTCCAACGGCAACGATATCGACCGGGGCGAAGACGACGATCGGCATTGGGTCACTTGGCAGGACCCGTTTGTGAAACCTGCTTACCTGTTTGCGTTGGTTGCCGGTGACTTGCAGCACATCATTGATGAGTTTGTCACCATGAGCGGCCGCACCGTCACGCTGCAAATCTTCACCGAAGCCCACAACATCGACAAGCTCGATCACGCCATGGCCTCGCTGAAAAATTCAATGCGCTGGGATGAAGAAGTCTATGGCCGTGAGTACGATCTGGATATTTTCATGATCGTTGCGGTTGAGAGTTTTAATATGGGCGCCATGGAAAACAAGGGGCTCAACGTCTTCAACACTTCCTGTGTATTGGCGCGGCCAGACACCACTACCGACGCGGCCTATCAGCGGGTCGAAAGTGTCGTCGCCCATGAATATTTTCACAACTGGTCCGGCAATCGGGTCACCTGCAGGGACTGGTTTCAGCTGAGCCTGAAAGAAGGCTTTACCGTGCTGCGTGATCAGCAGTTTTCTGCTGACATGGGATCGCCGACGGTATGCCGGGTCAATGATGTGGCGGCGCTTCGAAGCGCGCAATTCCCGGAAGATGCCGGACCCATGGCGCATCCCATCCGGCCAGATTCTTTTATCGAGATTAATAATTTCTATACGGCAACCGTGTACGAGAAAGGCGCGGAAGTTGTCGGCATGATTCGCACGCTGCTCGGTCGGGACGGATTTCGCGCCGGTACCGATTTGTATTTTGATCGCCATGACGGCCAGGCGGTCACCACTGAAGACTTCGTCGTTGCCATGGAAGATGCCAATGGCATTGATCTGTCGCAGTTCCGAGTCTGGTATCGGCAGGCCGGGACACCGACGTTACAGGTATCGGGTAATTACAATGCCAAAGCAAAAACGTTCACCTTAACCGTCAATCAAACCTGTCCTGCGACGCCCGGCCAGGATAAAAAAGAGACCTATCATTTGCCATTGAAAGTGGGCTTGCTGGATGCAGCCGGCAAAGACATTCGCTTCCCCGTGATGGACCTGGATGTTGCCAGTCTTGACGAGGCGCAAAGTTACTTTTCTGCAGTGTTGAATGTGACCCAGGCTTCACAGAAATATGTGTTTCGCGGGGTAGGGTCGGCGCCCACGCCTTCCCTGCTGCGCGGCTTCTCAGCCCCGGTGAAACTGGAATATGACTATTCCCGGGATGACCTGACGTTCCTGATGAGCCACGATTCTGATGGTTTCAATCGTTGGGAGGCTGGCCAGCGTCTGGCGCTGGATGTTATTCAGGAAATTGTCGGGCAGATTGAAGCGGGGTCGACCATCACCGTGGATGAGCGCCTGACCCAGGCGTTCGATGCCAATCTGAACCAGGCGGTTGAAGGCCACAAGGACCCAGCGCTGGATAAGGCCATGATTGCGCATATGCTCGTGTTACCTGCCGAGTCGTACCTGATAGAGATGTCACAAGTTGCTAATGTCGATGCCATTCATGAGGCTCGTGAAGCGGTTCGAACCGAGATTGCTAAAAAACTGAGCGGCTTGTTGTTATCAGTCTACAAACTCAATCAGCGCGATGTGCCCTACCAGGCAGAGGCTCAGCAGATCGGTGAGCGTTCCCTGAAAAATGTCGCGCTCAGTTACCTGATGCAGCCCAGTGAGTCGGAAATGGTTTCACTGTGTGTAGATCAGTACACCTCTGCGAATAATATGACCGACACCAGCGCGGCGTTACGGGCCCTGGTGGGTTCAGCGGCACCTGCTGCCGAGGAACCGAAAGAAAAAGCGCTGACTGATTTCTACAATCGTTGGAGCAACGAGGCACTGGTCATCGATCAGTGGTTTGCGATTCAGGCGAACTGTCAGCTGCCGGGCACGCTGGAGCGTGTCAAGGCGCTGATGAATCATGAGGCATTCGACATCAAGGTGCCTAATCGCATGCTGGCATTGATTGCACAGTTTGCCATGGCCAATATTGTGAATTTTCATCAAGCCAGTGGTGCGGGTTATGCCTTTCTTGCTGATCGTGTTGTTGAATTAAATGCGATCAACCCGCAAATGGCGGCGCGCATTTTGTCACCGCTAACGCGTTGGCGTAAGTTTGATACCGCGCGTCAGGAGTTGATGAAGGATCAATTGCAACGTATTTTAGATGTTGATGATATCTCGCCGGATGTTTATGAGATTGTGACCAAGAGTTTGTGACTTGCAAGACAAGTCATCCTGAAACGCCGCTTCCCAGTCATCCTGAACGTAGTGAAGGATCTCGACCTTCCTGCCGTTGAGATCCTTCGCTACGCTCGTGCGCGAGCCCGGTCCGGATGACAAAATCAATATAGGATGACGAGTGGTGTCATCTGCCGAGCACGAGGCTCTCTCGTTAGGTATCAATGAGCGCCAGCATGTCATTCAACGACATCCTGGCGCTGATTTCCGCCCCCTCTAGTAAACTGTCAGCCAGATCTCTTTTCTGGGCATGCAGATCGACGATTTTCTCTTCAATCGTATTGTTGGCGATTATTCGATATACCGTCACGGGCCGTTGCTGGCCGATTCTGTGCGCTCGGTCGCTGGCCTGATCTTCCACTGCAGGGTTCCACCAGGGATCCATATGGATGACGTAATCGGCGGCGGTAAGATTCAGGCCAACGCCGCCGGCTTTCAGGCTGATGAGGAAGACATCGCCTTGCCCGGCCTGAAACGCGTTGATGGCCTTCGTTCTTTTAGCGGTTGAGGTGCTGCCATCCAGGTACTGATAGGCAACGCCGAGTTTGTCCAGATGGGCGCGAATCAGTGACAGATGATCGACGAACTGGCTGAACACCAGGGCTTTATGTTTGTTTTCCAGTAGCTCCTGCAGGACCTCGGAAAACATATCGAGTTTTGCCGATGGCAGATTTGCATCAGGCATCACGATGTTGGGGTTGCATACCGCTCTTCGTAGCCGGGTGATGCTGGCGAGCGCCCTGATGCGCTGCTGGTTCGGTTTAAGATCCGTATCCTTCAACTGGTTGACGGCCTCGAGCCGCAGCGCTTCGTAGAGCGCCGACTCTTCTTTGCTGAGATCAACTCGCAGGGTGATGTCTGTACGTGGCGGAAGCTCCGTCAACACGTTGCTTTTCAGGCGCCGCAGGATAAAGGGGCTGATCAGTTTCCGCAGTGCCTGGGCAGCGCTCGCATCATTCTGGTTTTCGATAGGATTGGCGAACTTTTTATTAAACACTTCTCGTGAAGCCAGCAGCCCGGGATTGATAAACTGAAAAAGGTTCCATAACTCGCCCAGGTGATTTTCAATGGGCGTGCCTGTGGTGATCATCTTAAAGTCGCCATCGAGTTTCATCATCGCCCGGGAACGCTTGGTTGCAGAATTCTTGAATGCCTGGGCTTCGTCGGCGACGATGGTTTGCCAATGCAGCGCCTGAATCAGTTCGGCTTCAGATTGCAGCAGGCCATAACTGCAGATCAACAGGTCAAAAGGTTTTAATTCGTCCAGCATTTTTTTGCGATCACCGGCGCCGAATCTGATGGGGTTCAACGTGGGTGCAAATTTTCTCGCTTCGTCTATCCAGTTGGTACAGACCGAGGTGGGTGCGAGCACAAGGGTTGGCCCGTCCACGGCCCTGTTCACGATCAGTGCGAGTGCCTGCAGTGTTTTTCCCAGCCCCATGTCATCAGCCAGGCAGGCGCCGGCCCCCCAGGCCGACAGCCGGGACAGCCAATTGAAACCCAGCAGCTGATAATCGCGAAGATCGGCCTGAAGTGTTGAGGGCAATTCCGGCTGAAGATCTTTTGCTGCCTGTAGTCGTTGCATGAACTGGCCCCAGGCTGCATCCGCGTCGACTGACATGCCGTCAATGCTCTCTTCCAGGTTGATGGCATTGAGCGAATGCACCTTGCCCTTATCGTTGTAGCTGCCAAGCTCTACCAGCCGTTGACGAAGCTCGCCCGTCAGTGCCAGGAATTCGCCCTCTGCCAGTTTAATAAAGCGGCTACTGCCTGCTGCGTTCACCAGTTCCAGTAATGCCTGCATGGAGAAAACCCGTTCGGTGTCCACTCGAAGTTCCCCGCTGATCTCGAACCAGTCCGTTTTTTGCCGAAGCGATATAGACATGTCGTTGACACTGATCGTTCTGCTCAGCTTGATCCGTTTGCCTTCGGGCCAGTTCAAGACGGCGATATCTTCAAGAGACTGCAGGCTCAGCAGACCCTCGAGTGCGTCTTCGGTGTCCGCCCAGCGCCAGTCATTGGGCTCAACCTCATAGAGGTTTTGACAGGCGCCCTGGATTGTTGCGAGGTTCTTATTTTCTTTTTCAAGATCCCTGGTTGTCTGAAGCTGTTTGCCATCGATCTCAGCAAAGATGCTGATACCACCCCGGCCTGGCGGCAGGGTTGGACCCTGGGAAAAGGGCTGCACATGGAAGCTCAGGCGCAAATCCGAATCCAGAGGCTGCAAATGAACGTAGATACGATTGTCCGCCTCTACCCTCTGGGCCTGACTGTCGGTAATGCCCGCCACATCGGAATGGATGGTCAACAGCGGGGCAATCGCAGAAACGCTTTCAAGGACTTTGTCCCTGGCTGTTTCAGGTACGAGCAGGCCCTCCACACCCAGAATCTGGGCGATGTGGAGCAACGCTGCCGAATACTGATAAATGCGTATTCGCGCCGGTGTTTCTTTGATGATCAGGGAGTCGTTGCCAAAAGTATGAGGTTCCAGCGTCAGGCAAATCTGGTTGCCCTGTTCAACCACAAGCAATTGCGGTGTACCCGTTAGAATCTCAACGCTCTGATCAGGGTTGTCTGCGTGAAATAGGTGAGGGTGGCCTCTGGCGGCCAGCAGCGCGCTGATACCGACGAGGCTATAGGTGTGCTTGCTGTACCCGTAGTAGTCGTAATTTTTTTCGTGCCGTATGAAACGACAAATTTGTGTGTCGGCTTCTGTCAGATAGCTGAAGTTGTCTGGTTCTTCAGCGAGACGTTTCAGCGCAACAACTCTACCTGATGTCCAGGTGCCGTTCTTTTTTTGTTTCTGTTCCTTCGCTTTCAGAGTCAGTTCGCCATACTGGTCGTCTTCAATTTGCCAGACAAGACGAATCTGGCGATTCTGGGAATCGTCCGGTGCGGGTTTGCCCTTGTCGGGCACCGTTATATTAATCAGCGCTTTTAGGGAGCGTTCCCATTCTTCAAGGATAGGCACCACGTCAATGAATTGTGGTGGTGGCTGCAGTAGAGACTGGGTTGATGATGACGCCAGTTGTTGATCTTCGACGCCTTCAACCCTGGCCAGCAGTTGATCACATTCACTGGCCAGCCATAGGTAGCCAGAAGACCTGGCCAGTGACGCGTTCTTCCTGAGGTGAGTCAGCGCCGTGTCATTGGGTGTCTTATTGTTCCAGTAGAGCGCCAGATTCACCATCAGCGTTGTCAACGGCCGCAGATAATTGAAGTTCGCGTCAAAAAAATCCATGTCGAAGGATCGCGTGCCGTCATTAATATCTCTGACCCGATCCAGTATCAGCATGTCCGTGTAGAACGGGTCTTGTTCTTTCAGCTTGTCGATCAGTTTGAACTGCAGTTTTGCTGCTTTGTGATTGTCTGCACGCTGGTGCTTGTCGCCCTGGTGCTTGAGCAGGGCCAGCAGGTAGATCACACCGGGCAGACCCGGAATGACGATATTGCGCTTGCGCGTCTCTTTTCGGCTGCGAGTGATGAAAGCCTGAAAAGCAGCAACGGCTTCAGCTGTCTTTCCCTGCAGGAAAAACAGACAGGCTCGAATCACATCAGCCTGTCGGATACCGATATCATCCAGGTCGTGTTCCAGCGACTGCCATTCGGCCCGATAGAGGTGTTGCTCGGCGATCAGCGCCCTTATCGCTGGGTCCAGTGCAGATTGGCCAGCTTCAACCTCTCTAAGCAGATTATAAAATACCATTACGTCAGACCAGACGATAACGCTGGATGCCAGTATCGGTCTCAGAATCTGATATTGCAGAGCCGGGCTTCGACTCATGAACCAGTTTGCGTCTAACGGCTCGGCACAAACATCCAGCAGTTGACTGGCATGCTGAAAAGAAGGTTCCGCAAAAGGGGTATCGATCTCCAGAAGCTCAAAGACCGTTTCATCTTCACCTGCGTACAAGGCATTGCGAAGGCGTCTTTTTTCTTCGATGGGGCTTGGGTAGTGATATATTTGATGAATCTCGAGTAAGGGAACGTGATAAAGCGAAGCGCTGAGGAAAGATTCAAACTCGCCTTGCTCTACAGCTTCCAGCGTTAGCCAGCCTTCGATGGCTTGGCTGCACTTTAACCGGCCACCCGTGATATCAACCAGGCCTCGTGCCTCGAACTTGTTTTTTAGCTGCTTATCGACCCGCAGGATTGGCGAACGGAATTCATCTTCGGCGTCGTACAGCCATGACAGAATGTTGTTCAGTGTCGTTTGGTTGACCGGTTCATAAACGACTGACAACAGGCGCAGGATACGTTTTTCAGGGCTGACCAGGCGTTGGTAGCTGGCTTGTAGTTTTTCGAAGGTTGACATATCAGTGAGTGAATCCGGTTATCCAGTGTTGTACCCAAAGTGCATCCCGGAAAACCCGCCAGGGAAGGGGTGGGTTCATAAAGGTGTCAATTAAACGCAGAAGCCAGCGCTTTATCGAACGTCCTGATCTCAGCAATACCTCGTCTTCGACAACTTGCCAGGTGGCAAAGATCTCTTGCTTCAAGGAAGGGGAACTGGCCGCTCAATTGATTGGCAAGCTGAACATCCTCGTACTCCAAAGGCCAAACCTCGGCTATCGAGTTTTCAACGAGATTGAGCACATGTTCCAGAATTGAATACCGCTGTGCGCGTAAGTAAACATGTTGCAATTCCTGCACGACTTCAGCGGAGGTAAAAAGCCGTAGCCTGCTCGTTAGCGCATCTTCGAAAAAGGCTCTGCACTCGTTTCTTAATGGATGCTGGTTGCCGACGGTATACATGAAGACATTCGTGTCGATGAATATCACGTGTTGCTGGAGCCTGTGAGCTTTGATTGGCTGATGACCTTCTTCTGCTCTTCCCAATCTGGCTCGCGGTCCAGGCCAGCCGAGGCGTCACAGGCGTTGTAGAAAGCTCTTATTTCCTCGACAGATGCGAACTTCCTGGCGCTTCGCTCGCGTTTCAACTTCTCGTGTGCGGCAGCACGCAGCCAGGCGCTAAGTGATTTCCCGGCAATTTTCGCCTGATGTATGAACTGATCACGGTCTTTGTCGGGTATGACTAATTGAACTCTTGCCACAAAATGACTCACGATTACCATGTATGTGTATAATTTATACACACTTCGGTGCGGGCGTCAACTTGCGCTACCGACACCGGGTCCCGTATTTTATTTATCTGCGCACTTTCTGAGCTAAGAATTCTGACTACTAATACGAGAATTACACCTGCTTAATACGAGAAATACACACTCTTAATACGAGAAATACACCCTAAGCAGGATTCAATTCAGCTTCAAGTGCTGATTTCTTGCCGCGCTTTTCCTTTGCGCGACGAATTTGATTCACCTGATCCAGTATGGTCTTGCCTCGCCAGGCACCCGGCTCGTTGGTGCTGTAGAGGTGTGATTCGAGCCCGGCGATTTCTTCGGCTAATTCGGGTTGCTGATCACCCAATTGCGTGACCGATGAAATATTGGGGAATTTCGCCTTGGCCCACAGAAACAGCTGTCTGTGCGTGTCGGCGGCGCGATTGCGGGTGCAGGCCTCTTTCAGGGATTTGTAAAGCCTGGCTTCATCGGGGTCTTCAAATACAGCCGCTTCAAAGCGTGAACTACCGGCTGATTGCAGGGCGCGTACCTGGCGTCGAAGGGCAAACCATTGCCAGGTCGAAATCAGCCACAAGAGCCCGAAGCCAATAGCAGCCCATTGCCAGTAGCGCGAGGCTACCTCGTGTGCCACGGTGGGTTTATTCAGCTCTGTAATCGGTATGGTCACCATGGGTGCGGCAACAACTCCGCCCAGTGCCGGTAATACCCTGTAGGTCGCAGCCGGGACAACGGCACTCTCTTCTCTGTCGGATTGGGTATTCCACCAGGGGATACGAATCTCCGGTAAGGTAATCTCGCCTTCCCGGGTAGGTACAATACCAATCGTTGTCACCTGGAATGCCGTGATGCCGTCGGGTGATACCCGGTTTTCTGTCACCGCGGGGTCAGCGTAGGTTTTGGCATTTTCAACCTGCATTTCCCCCAGCTCTGGCAGTAATGAATCCGGCAGGCCGATGGCAGATATCATGAGTTTTCGGTTTACGGGTTCACCCACTCGAAAAACAGGGGGCGTTTCCCCCCAGCTTTCATTCACGTCCAGTGCCTTGGCGGGTATCCAATTGTCTCCGCTGAAACTGTCCGGTATGGTTTTGACTTCAACCCTGTGCGAGTCCGAGATAGCGTTAACGCGTTGTCGTTGCGAGAAAACGCCGCCTCGGCCTCTGGTGCCGACAAATCGCTCCCGGGGAATGGTGACGATGCCGCTGCGCTGAGGGAAAATCGCGTAACGTTTTTCCAGCACATAATACCGCCTGCCATCAACAATGGCTTCAGAGCGCCTTTCGTTCTCTATCGTCTCAACCACGGCATCTTCCAGTGCCGGTGGCTGCGGGAAGTCGCCGCCGATCGCCTCGGTGTAGAAGAGTTTTACCGAGTAAATAATCTGACCCTGTACATAGGTCTGGTTGGT
>Ga0066376_10000675_pt1 | contig 32073 bp, 26 predicted proteins | sample Knorr_S15_td_Bot_FD_77009 | JGI IMG/M metagenome (GOLD analysis project Ga0066376, IMG submission 77009) | Marine microbial communities from Southern Atlantic Ocean transect - Knorr_S15_td_Bottom_ad_5009_LV_A | ecosystem: Environmental > Aquatic > Marine > Oceanic | place: Southern Atlantic... | reverse complement strand
TCTCCTGGCCAAGAACAGGCGTCAGGGTGGCCCAAAAGAGTACGCTTCCAAGAAGGAAGGACAGGATAACCTGGTTTCGCTGAGTTATTTTTCGAAACGGACTTCTACTTTCGGACATAGTGAACCGCCTTCCAAATTGATTCATCAAAGGGTCGTAGAGTTTCGTCGGGTAGCAAAATACCATTCTCCGGGTCAGTGCTCAAGAACTAACAGGGGACGATGCATCATCCGGGCCAGGCAGAGAGCGAGGGTGGTCGCTTTCTATCTTGATTTCACGGTGTTGAGTAGTTCTTTCAACACCTCCCGCTTCAGGTGGGGCTCGAGGTACTGCTCCAGGGCCCCGGCCGGCACATCAGAGGAAACCACCACATAAGTCTTCCCCTGGATGGTGACCCCCCAGGGTATGTGCTCCTTCCCTTGAGACCGGGTGAAAAAAGTGATGGTCTCAGGCCCCACCTCGATCTCGATACTGATAGACGGGTAGGAAGCTGTCCTGGGGATGGAGGGGACGTATTCCCCTTTAAAGAGACGGGCCCGGGAAAGTCTGCTCAGGAAGCTGGTCACATTCCCAGCAGGGACAAGAATATCTGCACTGTCCCTAAAGACCTTTCCCTCAAGATCGGGGCGTGAAAAATAGAGGGAGTAGTGGGGGTCGGCCCGAAAGGTAGCGGTTCCTGAGAACCCGTCCTGGGACCGATGGAGATCCCAAACAGCAGAGATGGGTGAGAAAGGACCGTACCCTTCCCACTCGTCTTTGATTGTTATGGAGTCGGCCTGAACGATCTGAGACAGCGTCTCAAAAGGGCTCCTGAAGTCCTCTTGAGAAGAAGCTTGGGGACTCGCCACACCCACAGAACTGATCGAGGCAGCCAGGAAGGTACCGGTGAGTAACACAACTTTAATGGGCCGGAAGAAGAGTTTCATGATTCTCAAAGTTTAGCGGGCAGACTTGAGAGGGACAAGCTCAGCGCGAGTCGATCCGAAAAAACCAGATCCGCTCTATCTCTTCTGCTGTCAAGGTACTTCCCGTGTTGCGGCGGACCTGGTTTTCATAGATTTCTCTCACCAGCTTCGGATCCTCCACGCGTGTGGCCCGTACCGTGTAGATTTTGTCTCCTACTTTCAGTCGCATGTTCGGATCCTGAAGCAACAACAGGGCCCAGTGGCTTTCTCCGGAACCCCAGACCAGTTGGCGGAGTTGCAGGAGGGGAAAGCGCGGCGAGGAGCGCACATAGGGAACCCCATCGTGAAGAAAACAGGAAGTATTGACCGAGTAGGGATCCGAGGGTCGCACCTCGAGGGTGACGATGGGGTGCTGTTGCATGAAGCTCCAGTCCGTCACCGGACCCGCGATTTCCTCCCCACTGAGGCGTCCACCAGGGATGACATCGAAACCCGCAGGACGCGACAGAAGGATCGCGCCGACAACAACGACAAGGGCCACGACGATGACCGCGATGACTCCCAGGATCCTTTTGAAGAGCTTCATTTTAAAAGCAGGTAGGTTTTCAAGAACTCTTTGATGATCGGCAAACGAATCTCATCATAGAACTGGGGCCCGCCGTGAACCGCCCCATGAGCGACTTCGAACTGCACCGAGAGTCCCAGTTCCTTATAGAGCCCGTCCAGTTCGTGTGATTGGCTGATCGGCATTTGGGGATCTTGATCCCCATGAATCAACAACAGGGGAGGGTCGGAAGGATCGACATGAAAACTCGGACTGGCGAGACGGGCGATTTCAGTTTTGTCTTCGGGCTGCCCCCCCAGCAGAAGCTGTAAGGCAGGAATGCGCACTCCCAATCCATACGGGGTGGATTGCTTCAGAATAGTGGTCAGATTGCTGGCCCCATATAAACTGATGGTGGCCTGCACATCCGAAGATTCCTCAAGATGGGCACCCACCGAACCCTCGAGATCCTTGTGTCCGTTGGTGGTCCCCACCAAGGCTGCGAGGTGTCCACCCGCGGAATTGCCTGCGATGGCGATTCTATCGGCGTCAAAGCCGTAATCGGCGGCTCTGGCACGAAGGAATCGCAAAGCGGCTTTGATATCGTGGACCTGAGCAGGAAAGCGGGCCACGGGCGTCAACCGATAATCGACACTGGCAATGACCCAGCCCTCCTCGGCCAGTGCTTCCAAAGGCATCCGCGACTTCGAACCACCCCTCAGGCCCCACCGTGGACCCACACCAGCAGTGGTGCACCCGCCACCTTCTCTGGAAGGTATAAATCCAGCAAAAGCCGGTGGTCATCAACGCTCGCGTACTCGATATCGGGCAGGACTCTTACCCCGGCCTTTCCGGTTTGCCCTTCCGCCAAGAAAGACGCCATCGCGACCAGAACGAGCACAAGCATGAATTGAATTGAAAGCCGTTTCATAGGGCTCCTTTGCTTGAGTTCTCGATGTCCCCCCGGGATCACGGAAGCCATCCGTAGAGGGTGGCTCTGGCAGCGCAAGAGGCTGATGCCCGTTGCTCAAAAAGAGCCTTTACTGTCCGGGATTCCAGGAGCCGTAAACCACCTCTCCGCCAATGACCGTTGCCAGAACCTTGATCTCAGAGAGCTCTTCATCCGGGATACTGCGGTCCAACGGATTCTTGTCCAGGATGGCCAGATCCGCCTTCTTGCCGGCCTCGAGCGAACCCAGTTCATCTTCGGCCATGATGTAATAGGCACCCCAGCGGGTCAGCATGAGCAAGCCGTTGGCACGGTCGATTCTCTCCCGGGGGCCAAATACCCGACCATCACGGCTCTTTCTAGTCACCAGGAGTTCAAGACCAAACATGGGATGCCTGTCCGGGTCATCGTGAACATCCGCACCATAGGTGACTCTCATACCGGCATCGATCAAGCGTTTGACCGGCTTCATCCATTGATGAGCGTATTCTTCCCCATAGACCCGACTCACAGCGGCCACGGAACCCCGGTAGAGGCCAAGGAGTTGTACGGTCCAGGTAATGTCCATTTCAGCGGCCCTCTCGACGACCTCCGGGCTCACCATGTTGGCGTGATCCAGCACGAAGCGCCGGCCTGCGATCGGATTTTCCTTGTCGGCTTGCTCAAAGGCATCCAACATCCTCATATAGGCCTGGTCTCCAAAGGTGTGAACACCCGAAATTCTGTAGCCGTACCGATTGGCAACGATCAGGGCATCAGCACCCGGGTCCCCCTCGATGTCCCAAAAACACATTCCCGTTTCCCAGTAGTCAGTGGGCAAAATCTCACGCTTTTCCAGGCTGACGCAGTCCGTTCCTGCCCCGGGTGAAGTACCCGGCCCGGTTCCATCGGGTATTCCCCCCGATATGCCGATCATCCACATCATTTCGGTTCCATGACCCTGCAGGTTTCCAAAGCGCTTGAGATCCCTTTCAAGAAAAGGATTGCCGCGTCCAATTTCATGGGAGTAGGGTAGTCTAAGGGGAAGTTCGCCAGCGTCATCCAGTAAATGATAGGCGCTGATCTCATTGCCCTGAAGACGAGTGGAAAGGGTCGTGATACCCATGGCCACCCATTCCTCCAGCTCTCTTTTCAAGAAAGGCGCCAAGATTTCTGGACTTGCGTTAGGGATCACTTCCTGGTCGATCACCGTGCCGGCCGCCCCCAGTAGTTGACCCGTGTACTCCCCCTGCTCATCCTTGACAAGCCCGGTCAGATTGTTGCCATATCTCTCTCTCACGATGTCCAGCATCTTGCTGTTGGCAAGGCCAAACATGGCGTTTCCAAGCATCACGTAAAGAGGATTATTGGGTGCCACTTCGTCCAGATCCTCTTTCTTGATGTCGTACAGCGTGGTCGGAGTCAATCTACCGGTGCTGTAGATCCAATAATCGGGAGGTAAGCTTTCCGCCACTCGCTTGAAATCGGCCAACGCCGTTTCCTTGCTGTCCCAGCGCACGGTAGCAAACCGAACGCGGTTCTCCTCCAGGAACTTCAAATAGATCGGGAGGTATTCGTCTGCATAGTGCCTGAGGGCATATTGGTTGGGATGGGAATGAGTGTCGATGACCCCCGGTATGACGGTTTTACCGGCCAAGTCGACTCTTAGCGTGTTCGGACCGGCCATCTCGAGCATCCGATCACTCTCCCCAACGGCCAGAACCCGACCATCGCGAAGAGCGATAGCCTGGACGACGGTGATGGGCGGTTCATCGCGATCCATGGTCATCACCTGGCCGTTGTACAAGACCGTATCGGCGTAACGCAGTACTTCGGGAGGCAGATCCTGGGCTTGAGTAGCACACAAGAAAGGCCCCCAAAAGAGCAGAAAACCCATCCAAATGAACTTTGAAATCCTTACCCTCAAATGTCTTTCGTGACTCATGATAAACGACTTCCTTTCACAAGCAGATTGGGGTTATGAGTGTCTCGTTCTTGCTTACCAGGACCGAAAGGGAAGCACGTCTTTGGCCGGGTTGTTGCCTGACCTGTTGTCGAAGACGATCTCGCCGCTCAAACCGGTCATCACCACCCTGACGTTCAATATGTCTGCGACTGGGATGCTGAAGTAATCACGGTCCAGGACAGCAAAGTCCGCAAACTTCCCCGGCTCCAGGGTTCCGATGGTGTCCTCGGCCATCATGTACTCGGAGGCCCAGGTGGTAGCCATCTTCAGGGCGGTCACCCGATCCACTGCCTCCTCCGGCAACAATACGACCGGCTCGGGATAGATGGCACTGACCGGAGTTTTCCGGGTGACCAGACTGTGAATGGGTTTCCAAAAGTCCACCCCAGAGGCCTCGAAGGTAACCCGAATTCCACTGTTGATCCAGGTCTTGACCGGCATGGCGTATTCCCTTAAACCCTCTCCATAGTCCTCGATCAGGGGCGGCACTTCGGCAAAATTTCCGGTGTTGACATTGAGGATGACCCCGTACTTCTTCAAGCCTGCCATCACATCAGGAACGTTGCCCAGCAGCGCATTATGTTCCAGCGTGGGCCGGAGATTTCTAATGTACTCCACGGAATAGTTTTTCTCCTGGGCCACCTCCTCCAGCAACTGTAGAAATAGCCGGGCTCCATGGCTGGAATTCCCATGAATCTGAGCCGGCCGCCATCCGAACTCCAGCCCGGCCTTCACCGATTCCCAGGACTTCATGCCGGGCGCCGGACAGCGCTCACGATCCTTGATATCCTGAGTTGCCGGCATGTCCGGCCCCAGGCAGACGCTGTATTGTGTGGAATCCCACAGCTCATTGCACATGCCGTTGAGCCAAAGCATCTCGCCACCGTTGGCATGGTTGGTCCAGGGAGCACCCATTCCTCGATAGAATTCGCGAATCGACCTGACGTTAAAGAAGTTGCCCCGCTGCGATTCCACGTAATAGGCCAGGCGATGGGGCAATTTCCCCTCTCGGTTGAGGATGTTGAAGGCCTCAATCACTTTGGGATAAAGAATGCGGGTAGCCACCGTGGTGATTCCCATGTTGACGACATCCACCGAGTAGAGTCGCATGACTTCAGCTAGGTCGGAACTCGGCTTATCTTTCCACCAGAACTCAAAGGTCAGCCCCCCCATTTCGGGAACGGCCACGTATCCGTTTTGAGACGATCCCGGAGCCGTTTCGATGTCCGTGCTTTCCATCCAGTCGTGAAACTCTTCGGTAAAAAGTTTGATGGCCACCTCATTGAAATACCCACCGATGTTGGCTCGCACCAGGATGGGGTGAGAGGGCGTCACCGCATCCAGCTGTCTGCGGTTGAGCTTGCCTTTCCCAAACCAGGTTCGACCGGTTCCGGGCGCATTCGGCCCTTCCTCAACCCGCAGGGAGATCCATTGACCTTCGGGTATGTTCTGCACCCGGATGGCGTTGAGCAACGCATCCCGAATCACCTTGGCCGTCGCCTCGGGATTGCTTGCGGCAGTGACCGTCAGCTGAACGCTGGGATCGACAAACCCCATGCTGGGTCCGTATCTTCTCGCCGCCCGCGAGAAGAGGTGAAAATGGGTCTGTATCAGACCGGGAATCACCACCCTGCCTCCCACGTCTTCAATGACGGTCTGGGGTCCTGCCAACGCCCTCATCTCTTCATTGGTTCCCCGCGACATGATCTTTTTACCCTTGATCGCCATCGCCTGGTAAATATTGCCGGGCGTTTCCGGGGTAATGCTGCGGTCGTCCATACTCACAATCTTGCCGTTGATCAACACCAGGTCGGCATAGCCCATTTGGTCCACCAAGGCCGGGCGGCTCTGTGCCCAACCGACTCCAGAAAACACTCCAACTAGAACGAGCCCGCTAAGGCAAATCTTAAAGCATCGATTCATGACATCCTCCATACTGCAAAGAAAATCCCTCTGTAATTGCTCCCAATGCTAAATCCTAGAGGCACTGAAGGCAATCAAGTTTGCCCTATATTTTTGGCGGGAGGGAGTTGGGGTTGGTTTCTCCACCGTAGCAGTTCGTGAAATCGAGGGTCATTGCCGCGGAAAATCGGCCTGGGTCTCCTCCAAGATTTCACGGATCGCATGGCGGTCCGCGTCCGACAGGTGGGCGAACTCTTCACTCCTGTCCTGGCCGTCGAGCACCTCCTTCAATCGCTCAAAAATGTACTTTTTGGTCAGATCGGGCAGGGCGTCGAATGCTTCGGAGTAAATAAGGTAACTGCACGGATACCGAAACAGCCTCTTGTTGAGGTCCAGCTGTCGCAGGGACCGACCCTGCTCATCCCGCGGCCCCTGACTGACGAACTCGGCAGAGAAGCCCGAAGTGCCTTTGATCGGATCACTCAGCGGCGCTTCGTCGACGAAGAGCATCGCCCGCAGAAGCGGCTCAGCAATGGTCTCGATGCGCTTCAGAGTGGAGGCGGATGGGTCGTCCGAGTCGCGACCCAGGTCTTTGTCGGGCATCTGCTGGTTGTGGAGCGCGGTACGAGTATCGTAATTCACACGAGTGATCAGGTTTTGCACGTGAACCTGGTGCTCGATCACCATCAGCGCGACGATGTCGCTGTGCTTGCCAAGGTAAGCGCTGGTGTCTATGAGTTCACCGAGATCGGTCAAGTTAGCGCCCCCAGTCAAATCCAAGCTCGCAGCGTCAGCAGCGTCCCTGGCAATCAGGTTTCCCATGTGCACCTGGTTGCCGTGGGTTCCGGTGACGTACCACCCGCCCCAGCGTTGGCTGAGTGGGCTCTGGTCAGTGGTGAGGTGCCATCCTTGGTGGGAGACAAGTTGGCCGCTCTGGTCTGGAAACCCTGAGCCCATGATGTATCGCGGCACTCCTCCGCCGGTCAGTGAGTAGGAGTCGTGACAACGGAGGCAAAGGTGAGTCTGGCGCTCAAAACGGGGACGGTTACTCTTCTTCTGGCTGAGAGTATAAAAGACAGCGCCCAACTGCCGATCGACCGCAGAGACCTCGACGACGGAACCACCCTGTGGCCAGGCCACATAGACGTCGTCATTGAAGTAGATGGCGCGGGGTGTCTGCGGCGAAACCAAGTCGATTTGAAAGCTGGTATCGGAAAAGACGAGTATTTGAGAGGACACAGGGATTTTCAAGTGTCGCAGCAGCGAGGCCAGGTAACCGCTCTGGGCGTCGAACTGCAGTTCTACTTCGCCACCGTCGATCTTCCCCTGCAACCGGGCTACAGGGTCGTTCGGCGCGCTGGTCGAGTATCCGATCACCTCATACTCGGTGTCGTAGGGAAGCTGAAGCAGGGCCAACCCTACCGCCGGGATGAGGAAGACAAGAGCCCCGCAAGTCGCTAACGCCAATCGTCGAAGTCGAGAGCCGCGGGTCGCTCGAAGTGTAAAGCCAACCATCGCCATAAAGTTCACAGAAGCGAAAGACCCCACCTTAAAATTAGCCCGGACTATGCATAAATTCTCTACTGCAGCGGGGGTTCAGCGTGGGTCAATCCGAAAAAACCAGACCTGAGCGATCTCTTCTGCCGTTTTTCCCGCTTGTCCTGGATACCTCTGCACCCACTCCTCATAGAGTTCTCTCACCAGCATCGGATTTATTTCCCGTGTGGCCCGCACCTTATAGAGTTTTTGACCCACCCTGAGTCGCATGTTGGAATCCTGAAGCAGAAATTGAGCCCAACGGCTTTCACCTCCGAACCCAGAGGGCACATAAAGGACTCCGTCATGAAAAAGGGACGAGGTGTTGACCGAATAGGGATCCGAGGCTCGAACCTCCAGGGTCACCGTAGTGTACTGCTCCGTAAAACTCCAGTCAGTCACTGGAACCGTCACTTCTTCCCCACTGAGCCGGCCGCCTGGAATGATGGCAAGGGGCTCGGTTCGAAAGAGAAGAACCACTCCCAGAACGAGTGCAAAGGTCACTACGATAGCGACCAGTCCTCCAACCACCCATTTGAGGATCCTCCATGAACATAGCTCATCTCCTACGGTGACTATAGAAGATGTCATTCTACTGCATCAGCTACTTGAATAGACGGGAATAAGGCTCAAGATTCATCCACCGCACCCGATGATCAAGACATCATCGGGTGCCATCTTTGGATGGTCTTTTCGCTTCTGAGGCTAATTGCTCTTGGCTCCATCCGCCAGTTCCTTCCATTCGATCAAACGGCCGTGTCCGGGTACGATCTGATTGACTCGCCAACCCGCTTGGGTCACCGTGTCGTACAAGAATTGGGAATCGGGTCTGATCGCTCCAGCTCCGGGCTGACCGCGAAGAATCGTGAAGAGATCGCTTTCGAAAAGCAGCCGCTCCCGGGGAAGGTAAATCAGAAGGGAGCCGTCTGCGTGGGGAGCTTCCCCATGCAGGAGCTCCACGGTTCGCGTCCCGTCGGTAATGGTCTTTCGATCCGTGACCAATTCAATCTTCGGCTCCTGTGGGGAGTTGGCCAGGCGATCCGGCTCCAGAGTGAAGGAGTAGGAGAGGTGATCACGAATTGCGGTCTCGTTCCTTTCCTGAGTGATGATGGTCACTCCGGCGGCGGCATAGGTCCGGATTCCCCCGTTGTGATCCTCATGGCTATGAGTGGTAACCAGATAGCGAACGGGTTTTTCTCCAATGGTTTCTTTGATCTGGCGCATGGTTTCCAGGGATTGCTTCTCGCTGTTTGGGCCCTCAACAACGAGAACAAAATCCTGGAATTCCACCCACATGCTGTTCATCCCCTTGGTCTCCCCGAAGTAGACTCCCTTGGCGAGTTCCGTTGCCGTCATCCGGATACTCATATCGTCAGCAAAGGAGGCAACAGTCTCTCGGATGCCTTCTGGAATCTCGAAAAGGTCTTCCTGAAGTGGATCGTTAATGCTGATCTCCTCCCACTCCAGGACCCGGGCGGTCATACCCATGTCCTTGATCGTCATCGAGAAGGGCAACTGGACATCCCCCACCTGTCGATAGTCGGAGAAAATCCATTCTCTGGCCAGGTCACCAAACCGATCGTGGGCCTCCGTGAACTCGACTCTCGAAATCAGGCCACTGGCATCATCCACGTGAACCTTGTAGAGCACGCCATCGATATAGCGGACATTGACTGAGGGTTGTCCCTCCCCGGTCTCACTGACTCCTTCGATGGTGCTCTCCTGGCCCAGGGCGTGAACCAGGAACCTGGCAATATCCCGATCCCATTCCCTGCGGGAAAGACTCAGATCAGTACCGTCGGCGGGGACCAACGTTCTCCCCAGAACGTCCCGGTAACCTCCCTTGGTCGAGTCGGACATGGCGACCACGTCGCCCCTGGAGTTAAGGACCAGGTCGCGGGGAACCGTGAAATCAATAATGGGATGATAGGGACGGGTGGGCTGGACCCAGGCAGGTTCGGTGGTAAGCCTTCCGTGTCCGATCGAGGAGACCTGGCGGGTCCCCTGGCGGCTGATGTTTTCAATGGCATCGAGGGCTGCCAGCCCTCCCATGGCCGCTGCCGCATCCTCCAGGATCTGGCGACCCTGCTGAGCAGGGGTGGCAGGAGCGCAGCCTAGTTGGAGGCCTACAATGAACAGGATCAACAGCACGAACAACCAAAAGGAGGGGCTTGAGTGTTTCATTCTTGTTCTCCTCTGATGGTTTCGGGCTGAAACAGGGTTCAGCCTCCAACAAGTTTTCCCTATTTGGCAACTCCTGGCCAGGCACACCCCCCTGAAGTCTTCCCCATTTGTCCCTTTGCGGAATACCTATTCTAGACATTCATGAAAGGATTCGAGACCAAGGAGAGGCAAGGAAGAGACCTTCGTCATCTATCTCCTTAGCTGATCTAGGGCTCAACATTCATCCGCCGCCGCAGGTCTTTGAAGCGAGGGTCGGAGGGGACGACAGGCTGTTACAAGTTTCGAGCCTTAATCTCCCACCAATGGCGCCCATCGCATCTTCACCTGAGAGCCTTCGCCCTTCTTTTCAGTCCAGGCGACGTAGACGTTCTCGGCGTCAACAGCCAGCGAGGGTTGAACTGCATTTGCCGTGTCATCGCTGGCCTGATAGGTGTCACTCCACTCGGTCTTACCGTGACCTCGGTGGGCGAGAAAGATCTGGGGATTCTCGTCCTGAATGTTCACCCAGGTAGCCCAAACGGTGTCGTTTTTGTCGATTGTCACTTGGGTGTGCAAGACGGTTTTTGCTGGTGTTTTAGCGACCAACTGCCGAGGCTCAAAGCTTATTCCACCGTCCTCAGAGAACGTGTAGTAGATACCCGCCTCCTCTTCAGTTCTTCCGGCTGTAAACCACAGCCCGTGTATTCTGTCCTCGCTGTCGCTGGCAATCGAGATTCCAGCGTGCGGGCAACCGGTGACCCAACCATCATCACTAATCGTGACCGGGTCGCTGAAGGTCTTGCCACCATCTGTGGAACGAATCGCAACATGGTCGCGCACACTGTCCTTGTCTACAAACCGATGGGATACCACCACCGTTTTCCCGCCATCCAGGAAAACGATGTTCGGCACACAACAAGCGCAGATGGCCTTGGAAATAAGATAGTTCTCACCATAGGTCCTGCCGCCATCCTCGGACATCGCCATGAAGAGTTGGGATGACATATTCATCATCGCCTTGGGGTCATCTCTGGGGACGGCCCCGGTCCGATTGCGTCCGTCGATCCAGGTTGTGTATACCCTTCCATCCGGACTGGTAGAGATGTTCGGAAAAGCATGAGCGACTGCCTTGCCATCATCGTTCAAAGTGCTCGACGGAGAAAACGCTTCGCCCTTTTCTGCGTGCGCCACTTGTATGTAGCCTGTGTGATATTTCGGGAAAGGTGTGGCGTAGATAGCTGCCACACTGCCATCCGAACCGATCGTGAGTTTGGGCCGATTGTCTCCACCCGCGCGGTTGACCTCGCCGGGATCGCCGTTGACTCGTCTGGGCTCACCCAATTGTTTGCTGGAAGTGTTCCATGAGGCGACAAAAGCATTACGACCGTCGTCTTCGCCTTGGGTGTCCTCTGTCCATCCCAGAAAGACCTCTCCACTTGGAGACACCTTAAAATACGCATCGGCGGCGTTATTCTGAAGATTTCCCACGGTCATCTCATGGTTCAAGGAAAGAACCTGGGTTAGGGGTGTGTCGTCAGCTTGGGTTCCACTGCATCCTGATACAACAAGCGAGACGCCGGCTAGTAAGACAAGTCCTCTTCTCATGGTGCTCAATCTCCTTAATGTGTAGTGTTGTTCTACCAGGGTAAGTGAGATATAGCCCTCTGTCAATCGTCATGGAGTGGCGTTCTAGCCCGGATAATGCATCAACCCGGCTAGGGTGCACCCGATAGAGAGGGCGTGCTCGTAGGCGGACGACGATGCTGTGTAGCCTGCTCATAAGCATAGGCCAACTCAATCAAGCGGGCTTCACTCCAGGCTCTACCCAGCAATTCCACCCCCACGGCTAAACCCTGGTCGGTAAAACCGGCAGGGACCGTGATGGCCGGGAGCCCTGAGTTAGCGCTAAAGCAGCCATTGCTTCCCCCCTGGTTTTCACCGATGGGAGCAGCCACGCGGCTGATGGTCGCATAGGCGATCGCATCCAGGTCGTGCTCGGCCATCACCAGCAAAACGGCTCGCCTGAGGGTCGTTCGTTTCACAAGCTGTTCCAGATATTCCCGGGTATCGGAAGGGGGACTTTCCTGTCGCCGACGCAGCTGGGGCTCTATCGCGGGATGATAGTTCCCCGAGTCCAAGATCTCCTTGAAAGATCGCAAGGGCGCACCAGGGTGCTGAGCCAGGTAGGCATTCATATCGTCCCGGGTTTCGTATTCGGCAACCAAAAGTCGATCAGCCAGGAGTTCATCCAATCCCGGGATGGTCACCTCAAGCACCTCTGCGCCCTGTTGCTCCATCTCACTCATTGCCCTTCGCACCACCTGGGCAACCCCCTCGTCGTCCGCCACGGTAGCGAAAAGGGCGGGCAGCAGGCCGATCCTGGAGCCACCCAGTCCTTCCTCCCGAAGAAAGGCTGTATAGCTCTCCGGAATGTTGCCCACACTCTCGGCTGTCTGAGGGTCTGCCGGATCGTAGCCCACGATCGCGTCCAACACGATAGCCACGTCGGTGACGCTTCGACCCATCGGTCCCCCAATGTCCTGGGTATGAGACAGCGGGACGATTCCGGTTCGGCTTGCCAAACCCTGCGTTCCTCTCAGGCCGACCAGGTTGTTGTGTGCGGACGGGGTACGAATCGAGCTGCAGGTATCGGTCCCCAATCCCACTGCTGCGAAGTTGGCAGCCACGGCAGCACCCGTTCCGCCGCTTGAGCCCCCGGGATTGCGGTCAAGCGCATAGGGGTTTCGGGTTTGTCCAAACAGCGAACCGACCGTGATGATGCCCATGGCAAACTCGTGCAGGGTGGCCTTGGCAAGGATGATGGCTCCGCCTTCGCGCAAACGTTTCACCAGGAAGGCGTCATGAGGTGGGATCCATCCGGCCAGGGAAAGGGAGCCTGCCGTGGTCTGCATGTCCTTGGTTTCGTAATTGTCCTTGACGATCACAGGAATGCCGTGCAAGGGGCCGCGCGGACCGTTCGCCGCTCGCTCGGCATCAAGGGCTTTGGCCTCGGCCAAGGCATTGGGATTCACGGTGATGATCGCGTTCAAAGAAGGGCCCTGCTGATCGTAGGCGGCAATGCGCGCCAGGTACATTTCCACCAGATCCTGTGAGGTGATCGTTCCAGAGGCCAGGGCTCCTTCAATCTGCGGTAGCGTGGCCTCCAGCAGCTGGAATGCCTCCTGGGGTTCCTCCTGCTCTTGGCAGGAACTCAGGGTAAAGAGAATTATGGGGACCACCATCCATCCGAGGGTCCTCTTCATCAGCAGAAACCGGATCATGATGTTACCTCCTGAGATTTTTGAAGCTCTAAAATTGATAATCTCCGTAGACCAGAGTGTCAGGATGGAAATCTGCCCACGCAAACCAGAATGCATTGTGATACCTCAATCTCTCAAGTTTCGTACCTTCCGTCTCGTCGGCAATGGCCCTGCCTTCGAAATCCCATACAGACCCGCTGTTCTTGTCCCGTATCATCACTTCACCACCCTCAGTTATTCCCTCTAATGTGAGGATGTCCTCACCGACCTTTCTGCTGAATGCGCTCGCGATTTGGCTTTTGCTGTCAAACAATATGAGCACGGGCTCTCCATTTATTTCGTCATTGATAACAGCCAGTTCCCCCAAATTGGAAAACGGATAGGCCTTGTAAACATCTCCAACTTGCACACCCAGAACAGTTTCTCTGGCTCTAAACCGCGTATCAGTAATCTTCATCAGCCTAGGGAAAATACGATCGCTCTTCTGCCAATCTGTATACGAACCTCCAGAGGGAAAAAGATCATAATTATGATTAAATCCGGTGTCTCTGGATAAGACTCGTGTGTCCGGGTAGAGTTCTTTCCATGCGCCCCAGGTCATCAAATCAACGGGAATAAGTTTCAAAGCCGTTCCTGAAAGTTGTCCTTGAATGGCCTTACCCGTTAGTTGCTGCCACCATGAACCTGTCTGTCTATCTACCATAACCAGGTTGGCTCTGTAGTTTGTGACCACATCGAACTGCAACACGTTTCCTTCAACTTCTGATTCGAAGGCAATCGCGGTATTGCAAATCGGACAATAGGTCATCCCCATCGGCTTACCGTTTATTTCGTTATTCACAATATGATGCCATGCCAGCATGGTGAGCGGATACGCTCTGCTTGCACCGTTCAGACTTATTCCCATTACAAAATCACTATCTCTCAAAAAAGCGTTGTCTGCCGAAGTGAATGTAGGGTTGTCCAGCGATATGAATGGAATGGCTCTGGAGATAAGGAAAGATGATGCAACCGTCAATACGACTACCACAACGAGAGTCATGGTTTCGATTTTAAAATCTCCAAGTCTGAACCGTCCTTTATCTCTCCATTTAATCCAAAATGCGGCTGTAAGCACCACGAAACTCAGGACAATACCGAGCAGTTTGTTTCGAGTGAAATAGAAACCAAAGGTCACGCCGATATCGTTTACCCGTGTCAGGGTTGGCAACATAAAAGATGCTGCGGAAAGCACTGAGAGAATGACCGCGACCGCTAGAAGGGTTGGTCTCAATAATTTTCTCACTTGGAAGATCATGAGATGCTAACGCTGAGCTGTAGTGAACGAAATCAAAACCGTCTCAACAGAAAACCTACCTCCAGACTCCTGGGGATTTACAACTGAGTTAGCCCGTTAGGCACGACGGAACTCAGCGGGAGTCAATCCGGATAAACCGATATCGAGCCTTCTGTTCCGGTGTTCTATCCACACCGCCTCGATATTTCTGGGACAGGGTCTCGAAAAGATCATTGATCAGCTCCGGATCTTCCACCACGGTTGCCCGCCCCTTGTAAAGTTTACCTCCCACTCTAAATCTGATGTCAGGATCCTGAAGCAGGAACTGCACCCAACGGTTTTCGATGCTGGTTGCTAATGAATAAAAGGCTCCATCGTGAAAAAGACATGAGGCATTGATCGAGTAGGGGGCAGAAGGCCTCACCTCAAGGGTGACGCCGCGAGCCTGCTGGGTGAAACTCCAGTCCTCAATCGACTCGGTCATTTCCTCTCCGGGGAGCCTCTTCCCTGGAATCCGACCCCAAGGATCACTGCGGTTGAGGTAAAAAACGAGGAGAGTCCCGATCGTCATAATGAGTACGACTGCTATACCTTTGAGCACTGGCTTGATCATTATTTTTTCTCCCTCACTGTGCGATGCAATGGCTCCCAATACTAAATCTTGAGAAGCCGTGAAAGCAATCAAAATTGCCCTCTATATTGCCTGGAGCCATTCTGGGGACAGAAGTTTTGCCCGGTGCCCGACCCGTCCGCGCGATAGATGCCCAGATCGGATTGGGTCAGATCGTAGGAGCGGGTCCCGGAGGCGATTTTCTGGTCAAGAGCGGTGCGAGCGTCCGGTTCGTTTTGAGAAGTTCCGATACCCGTCGGTGAAAGGTGCTCTTACTCAAGCGGCCGCAGGTCGTTTCGAGAGGTTCTTGAGGTGCCGGAAATGGGCGGCGAGAGAGGCGCGGAACATCGGATACTCGAGATACGGAACGCCGTGCTCTTTGGCGTAGTCCATGACGATGGGCCGTATCAACGGGTAATGGAAACTGGTCATGGTCGGAAAAATGTGGTGCTCAATCTGCTGGTTGAGCCCACCGACGAGCCAGACCATGAAGGCGTTCGTCTTGAAGTTGGCGGTCGTCAACAGTTGGTGGAGCGCCCAGTCCAGCTCCAATTTGTCCTGCTCGGGATAGAACTCCTGGCAATCGGCGACGTGGGCCACTTCAAAGATCAACACCATGCTAAGGCTGAACAGAAGCCAGTGACCAAGGTAGAAGGCGGCAGTCCATGCCCAGCTTTGGAAGACCAAATAGGGCAAGAGGATAAACAGCATGATGTGGCTGGCGCGCGACGCTAAGATTTCCACGAAGAGTATGAAGCGGCGCCTGCGGCGCAGCTTGTACTTGTTGTTCGCGAAGATATTCATGTCTTCGTACCACACCCAGATCAAGGCCTTCGTACAGTAGAGCGGCGCGGCATACAGGTGCTGGAACCGGTGGTACCACCTGTACTCATCACTCGGTGAGAATCTGAAAATCCCGTTGGTGTGGATATCCGGGTCCTGCCCGGGAATATTTGTGTGCCCGTGGTGGGAAACAACGTGGTCGTGGTACCAGACGATCGTTGAACCCCCTATGAATGTGAGCGTCAGGTTGGCGATGTTGTTGAGAACCTTGCTACCGGAAAAGGCTCGGTGACTGGCATCGTGCATGACTCCGAGTCCCATTGCCAGAGTGAACACCACCAGGACCAAGGTCAGGGGAACGGCGACCCAAAACGACTCCGGCCCGTAGATCATGATGGCGGTATAAACCAGGATCCAGCTGATGGCGATGAAAATGGCCTTGCGCCACATGCCCCAGGATCCCTTGAGTTGAAGATTGTTTTCTTCGAGACAGGCGTGGATCCGGTCACGGAGTTCTTTGAAGCTGAAGTCGGCCCCAACTTGCTGTTCGGACGTCGAAGGCAATGTTGTTCCGATCATGGGTCCCCCGGAAAAGTGTGTATCTACAGGCCAAGAACCGCACACCATGGTACGGCCCTAGGCTGACTGTCTCTCTCTATTGCCAGGACTATCGGGCAGGGGTCAGGCGAGTAGTGCCGGCCGGTTTCCCGGTCGATAATCATGCTGATACTCTGGATCTCTCCGATTTTACCCAAGGCTTCCCTGGAGGCCTCTTGGCTCGCGTCGTAGCAAAGGTTTCCGACATAGATTTTCGATTTACTCACGGCGACCTCCAACCAAACAATACCCATGACGGAGGTCTCGGATCAGAACCGCTGCAACCCATGCAGCTCGAAAATCGCTGACGGACGCTCCTAAAGATCGTGCACTATGTCCCAAGACGGGCAAAAAAGCAATCCATGACCCAGCCACTTAATGAGGTTCATTGAGGACTGGGTTCATTAGGGGACAGAAGTGTTTTCAAGAGAAGAGCCAGAGACGCCCGAGAGGGCCTATCCAGATTTTGTTTCAGCGAGGGCTAATGCCTTCAAGTCAGGATGAGGACGATTTGGAACACCTGATCAACTCTCAAGGTAGTATCCCTCACGGCAACGGACGGTCAGTCCGTTTCTTGTTGTCAGCCTGATCGTTCGAAAGGCTTGTTCGGAACCCTCTTGGTTCGGGGTGAATCCGATGCTGTATTGATGCCGAAGCTCGTCCTCAATCTTTTGGAAAATCTCTTCCAGCGACTGCTCAGCAGTCACCTCGAACATGCTGCCGCCGGTCTCGCGCGCCAGGCGCTCCAGGATTTTTTTCCCGTCAGGGAGCTGAGGCCTTCCGGAATTTCCACCCCTTCCACCGCCCGATCCTCTCCTGCCGCCCCTTCCCCCACCTCCTGCACCACCTCGACGTCCCATGTTCATGTCGGGATCGTAGTAGCGCACAGTGTAGATAATGGAATCGTTGCGTTGGGCCGTCTCGATGGCCAGGTCCAGGTCCACGAGGCTCCCGAAGTCGACTCCGTCGGAGATGACAATCATGGCTTTGCGCCCGGATTCCCACTTCAGAATCTCATCTGCTGCCAGGAAGACGGAATCGTAGAGCACTGTTCCCACCCCCGGCCGTCCTTCCCTTGTGGGGACGTGAAGGCTCTCCAATGCGGCTAGAAGTTGCTCTTGCGAGTTGGTCAAATTTTCCAGTAGTTGAGCCTCGACATCGAAGGACATCACAAAAGCCAGATCGCTCTCAGGCCGCAAAATGTCTTCAAGAAACTGATAGCTGGCCTGCCGTTCTTCCTCCAGAATGCGGCTCTGGCTCATACTGGTATCCACCAGCAATCCTATTGTCAGGGGCAGATCGGTCTCACTCGAGAAATACTCAATTACATGGGGTTGACCGTCTTCCTGAAGGATAAAATCTTCTTTGGCGAGGCTGTCGACCAAGCGACCTTGTTCATCCCGCACTGTGGCCAGGATGTTCACCATATCGACCTCTACCCTGAAAGAAGGCGTTTCCTGAGGCCAGGCCAAAGGAAAAATCCCAAGAAGAACGGCCGACCCTAGAATCATTGACTGTATCGACAAGGTCCGGGTTTTCATATTTGAGGCTCTTTGGAGTGCAGGTGAAGGGCAATTTCCATCGTCTTGTCTCTCCTCCCCTGATCAGCAGGAGCTGCTTTGCGTGGCCCTCGATTCTCCATCACATTCTTAAGAGTGAAGGCCCTGCCTTCTGCACCTCACATCTTACAGTCAATGACGCTCAGTGTGGGTCAAGAGTTGTAATCTCTTGTAAACATCTGTAAAGGGCGTGGGATCTGTTTCGGCTGGAATGGGTTTGCCGCGGCCACACTGCAGGTACAACCCGCTGAAGCTTTCCGCTCTTGGTTGTTTAGGGTCGTCGCCCATCCTGGCTTTCTTTCTTTGCTTCAAATACCGAAACCAAGTAGTCTTGCCAACAAGCAAGATAGCTGTGTCACTTCAACAATGATTCATAGGAGGCAACACAATGAATCGACGTCGATTTGTTCAATCCGGCCTGGCCGCAGCCGTTGTAGCTTCCCTTCCCGCGAAACAAAGCATCGCCGCACTGCTCAACCTGACGACCGAGGTGAGTGCCGATGTTCCGGCGATTAGGGGGGATGGTGCCCAAGTCATTTTGAAACAGTCCGCAGTGCAGGATCTCAGCAACAGTCTGCGGGGCCAGCTCCTACTCAGGGGCGATGAAGGCTATGACAGGCACCGCCGAGTTCTCTATCCGGAGTACGACAAATACCCCGGCTTGATCGTGCGATGTGCCGGATCAGCCGACGTGCGTAACGCCATCAATTTCGCGCGGGCAGACAATCTCCTGGTTGCTGTGAAGTGTGGCGGTCACGGCGCCGCCGGCATGGGCACCTGCGATGGCGGCATGATGATCGATCTGTCACTACTGCGGAACATTCGGGTCGATCCCATTGCTCGTACCGCCGACGTTTCGGGCGGCAGCCTGCTGGGACATATGGATCACGACACGATGGCCTATGGCCTGGCCACCACGGCTGGTACCGTTTCCCATACCGGTGTGGCTGGCTTGACACTCGGCGGTGGATTTGGCCGACTGGCACGACGTTTCGGTCTGGCCCTGGACAATGTTCTTGGGGTCGACATCATCACGGCCGACGGTGAGTTTCGCCGGGCAAACAAGGACGAGAACCCGGACCTCTATTGGGGTGTGCGCGGGGGCGGCGGCAACTTCGGCGTCGTGACGTCATTCAAATTCCGGTTGCATCCGATGCAACGCCAAGTGGTTCGCGCACGATTTACTTTTCCCGGATCCGAGGCCAAAAGCGTTCTTAATTTCTTTGCTGAGTATTCGGAAAACGCACCGGACAATCTCTACGTCAGCGGCGGCATAGCTGCAAGACCCAACGGTCTCGGTGTCGCCATCAGCATCATCTATTCCGGACCGCTTGATAAGGCGGAGGACTTCCTGGCGCCGATTCGCAAAGCCGGCACAGTTGCAGCCGAAGATGTGCGGACATTGGATTACGTCTTCGTCCAGAAAATGGGCGACAACACGGATATCCGAAGTGTGGCCGCCTCCAAGTCCGGCTTCATAGAGGCCCTCACACCTCAGCTTGTCGATGCCCTGATCGGTGGAATGGAACCGCATCCCGACCGCAGCCACTCGGTTGCCTTCCAGCAATCAGGAGGTGCCATTGGTCGCGTAGCGGCAGACGCCACCGCGTTCCCACACCGGGATTCCAAGAGCAACATGCTTTGCGGCGTACGCTGGCCCTTCGGAGAAGAGGGCGGGGAACATAGGGCCTATGTCGAAGAATACTGGAAGAATATAGAACCCCACACGATGGGGTTCTATACCAATGATATGCTCAAAGAATCACAGGGTACGGTGAACCTGAACTACCTTGGCAACTATCGCCGCCTGGTGGAAATCAAGAATAAATATGACCCGAGTAATTTGTTCCGCCGGAATGCGAACGTGCCACCCTCTGTCTAAGGTACCACAGATCCGAGGAGGGTAAGATGGGTGATTCATTGTCACGTCGCATGTTTCTGCGCAGAGCCGCGGCCGTTTCCGGCTCTGTGATCATTGGTTTCGACCTCGGGGCTCGATCCTGGATCCTGCAGGGGCAGGCCCGACCCAGGGGCCTGGAGGAGTTACCTGCGCTGGATGGAACCCTGGCTGCTGACGATGCCACCATCCAGGCTTTTTCCACGGATCACGGCAATTACATCCGCCGCCAGCCGCTGGCCGTCTTGAAGCCAGGCTCGGTCAAAGACATCGTCGAGATGGTGAAATACGCGAACCAGCACAATCTCCAGATCGCCATGCGGGGCTATGGGCATTCCAGGTCCGGCGAGACTCTGGTCGAAGCAGGGATCATCATCGACTCACGCACATTGAGAGCCATCGAAGTGAGAAACGACCAGAGTGTGGATGCACAGCCCGGTGCATTTTTGGGAGAGGTCTACGAGGCGGCCTTCGCCAGGAATCTGACCCTGCCGGCGATGCCGCTCTGTTCAGAGCTGTCCGTAGGTGGTGTCCTGAGCGCAGGCGGATGGGGTGGCACCAGCCACCGATTCGGCGCCGCAGTGGACAGCGCCCAAGAACTGGAGGTGGTCACCGGTGAGGGGAATCTCGTGACCTGTTCCGAGAACAGGCAGAGTGAGCTCTTTGAGATGGTGCTGGCGGGAATGGGCCAATGCGCTTTAATCGTCCGGGCCCGCATCAGGCTTATCGCAAAGCCGAGCCGAGTGGTCCGTTGGAGCCTTCTCTATGACGAATTGGAGGAGTTCCTCTCCGACCAGGAGCAGCTGGCCCTGGAAGGCCGCTTTCATAGCCAGATCGGTCGAGTGTCGAGAAATGAGGACGGCAGCTGGAGCTTCCAAATCCAGGTGGGGGTCTTCCATGCCGAAGGGAAAGAGCCGGACCTGGCAGCACTCGAGGTGGGGTTGAAATTTAGGTCCTCCTCGGACAAGACCCGTATCTCCTACCGGGATCATGTCAACCCTGAGACAGACAGAGCCGCAACCTGGCCTGCCTCGCGGTTGGGACGCCAACTCGGGGACTTGATTGTGTTCGTACCCGGCCCGGAAGCTCGGGACGTAACCAAGGAAATCCTGTCGGAGATGTCGAAGTCCGCTTATGGACCCGCGAGTTTCACTTTCCCGGTGCACAACCTGGCTCACTTCCGCCGTCCACTCTTCAAGGTCCCGACGGGGAAAGTGGCCTTCTCACTGTGGCTCTTCCCGCGCACGGTCCCGGCAGGAGACGCTTCGGCTCATGCCGCTCTGATGGCTGAATCTCGGAGACTCTTCGAAAAGATGCGCTCAGTGGGAGGAAAGTGCTACATCGCCCATTCGGCGGTTCCCTTTCCGCCAACCGGGTGGGAGGATCACTTCGGACCCGATACCTGGAAACGCCTTGCCGCCGCCAAGAGAAAGTTCGATCCTAACTATGTACTGACACCGGGTCCTGGAATCTTTGCCCCGCCTTCGCGGGGCTAGTGCGCCTCGACGAAAAGAGCAAATCTTTAAACAGGGTGCTCGGGGAGGGATCAGCGGGAGTCCACGCGAAAATACCAGTTTTGCGCTCTCTCCTCTGGTGTTCTCTCCCGGAGACGAGGACTCAGCTGCTCACTCGCTTCTTGAATCTCATTGACGAGCGCCGGATCTTCTACCCGTGTGGCACGTACTTTGTAGATCTTATTCTCCACCTTGAGCCTCAGGTTCGGATCTTCGAGTAGAAACTGGGTCCAGCGGTTTTCGGGGCTAATAGAGTTAAGATAAAGGACCCCTTTGTGTTGGTAAGCCCGTATGTACAGGGAATAGGGATCGGAGGGTCGTACCTCCAGGATGACCCGGGTGGACGGCTCCATGAAGCTCCAGTCCTCCATCCGCTCGGTGGCTTCCTCTCCAGTGATCCGTCTGCCAGGGAGTTGGGCCCAAGGGTCAGTGCGGTTGAGGTAAACAACGAGGAGCGTCATCACGATCAGGGCCAGAACCACCGCTATTCCTTGAAGGATTCTCTCAATCATCTTCTCCTGGAGTATACTGGAATCCCCTAGTCAAGATATTCATGAAAACGCAGGATGATATATGCCATGGGGCTGGTGGGAGGCCTCACGACACTAGCCCGCAGAGGAGCACTCTCTGCTTGACCTCGCGTCCATTGAGTCACTATCTTATAGAGCGCTTGAGGAGCTTGAAGCAACACGTGAGATTGAACATTCTAACGGCCATTTGGTTGATAGCGCTGGTTCCGGCCGGTTTGATAGCCGCCCCTCGCTCGATAGTGGCTCAACAGACCGAGCTGGCACCGGTGCTGGACGGTCGCGTCGACGAGGAGCAGTGGAATCCGGCACAGGTCGCCTCTGATTTCTTGCAGCAATGGCCCGTTCAAGGGGGCCCTGCCTCGGAGAGAACCGAGGTTCGCTTCATCTATACCGAGGATACCATCTATATCGGTATCATCTGTTACGACTCGGAACCTGACCGGATCGTGGATACCCAGAGCCGCAGGGACGGCGATCTGAGCAATTCCGACTCCGTTTTGATCATTCTGGACACCTACCATGATGGACAAAATGGGTTCCTCTTCGGAACCAATCCCAGCGGAATTCAGTACGATGCCCAGATTCTCAATGAAGGAGTAGCCGGAGGACAAAGCAGCAGCACAGGGGGAATTGGCCGATCAGCCACCTCCACCACCCAGCGGGGTAACGTAGCCGCCTTCAATCTGAACTGGGATACGACCTGGGCGGTTGCAAGCAGTCGTACCGAGCGGGGCTGGGAAGCAGAGATGGCGATCCCTCTGAGTTCCCTTCGCTTCCGCAACAGCAGCGAACCCCAGAGCTGGGGCCTGAACATCATGCGCAACATCCGGCGCAAGAACGAGCAGGTATTCTGGGCGGAGATTCCCCAGGCTTTCAATATTTACCGAGTATCCCTGGCCGGGAACCTCGAATCGCTGGATATCCGATCCCCTCGCAACCTCAAATTTATCCCTTACGCACTGGTGGGAGCTCAAAAGGACTTCCTGATCCCAAACACGGACTTTGAGCACGATGTGGGTTTCGATATCAAATATGGGATCAGCTCGGCCATCACCCTGGACGTCACGGTCAACACCGATTTCGCCCAAGTCGAAGTAGACGACGAGCAGATCAACCTGACCCGTTTTCCTCTCTTTTTTCCCGAGAAGCGGGACTTTTTTCTGGAAAACGCAGGGACTTTCGCTTTCGGCACTCCGCGAGAGATGGATCTGTTCTTCAGCCGCCGCATTGGTATCGAAGATGGATTTGAGGTCCCCATTCTGGTGGGGGGACGGCTTTCGGGAAAGATCGACCGCTTTCAGCTGGGCCTGCTAGCCATCCAGACCGGAGAAGAAGAGGGTGTGGCCCCAGGGCAGAACTTTTTTGTTGGGCGCGTCCGGCGCGAATTCCACAAACGAAGTAGTGCGGGATTCATTTTCACCAACCGGGAGAGTATGGGCGATCCTCAAGGCAAAACCGAGTACAACCGCGCCTGGGGGTCCGATGTTCAGTTGGGCCTGGGTGAGAACTGGATTGTCTCAAGTTATCTGGCCAAAACCTATACTCCGGATCTTTCGGGTGACGACTTGGCGGGTAATGTCTTCGCCGGTTATCAGAGCAACCTGTGGCGGATTCAGGGACTCTATACGGATATCCAGGACAATTTTAATCCGGAAGTGGGCTTCGTTCAGAGAAAGGGTCGCAAACCTCAGTTCAGGATCTTTTTCACTCCCAGCCCGGAGACCGGTCCGATCAAACGGTGGAATCCCCACTACGGCTTCCGGCGTTGGTACGGCTCTGACGGGCAATTGGAAACCGAACGCATTCACCACGACCTGGAGATCACCTTGAGAAATGGGGGCAGTCTGTCCATCGTTCTGAACCGGGATTTCGAGTTTCTGCGCGTTCCCTTCGAGATCCACCCGGGCGTGTTCATTCCCCCCGGTCAGTACCGTTTCAACCAGTGGGAGATCACGGCTGCCTCCGATCCGTCGGCAAGGATCTATGGGGATATGGCCCTCGGTTTCGGCAGTTTCTTTGATGGGGATATTGAATCCTATGATTTCATCGTGGGGTTCCGGACCGGTCCCAAGTTTGTGACCGAACTAAACTTTGTGAACACTCAGGTGGAGGCGCCCTGGGGACGTTTCAACACCAACCTGGGACGCTTGCGTACTAGTTATGCTTTCACACCTTATCGATTCATTCAGGCCCTGATTCAGTACAACAGTGTTGATCAACAGTTCAGCAGCAACATCCGTTTTGGGTGGACCCAACCCAACGGAACGGGCTTGTACATTGTGTACAACGACAGCTACCAGACACCCGGTGAGACCTTTGACCCTCTAACCCGCGCCTTCTTCGTCAAGTACAGCTACCAGTTTGACTTTTGAGCCCGGACTACCTTCCATAGTTTCCTTGTAAATCATCAAATAACGGTTACCTAGTAGATATAAGAACCGCAACCAAAGAACCCGGATGAGCCTCTGGTTGCGGCTGGGTTGTGGATTTTAGTCATTTTAGGATCAGGAGTTCGCTGGAATTGAGTAAACCCAGGGAACTAGCCTCGTGGCTTTCACGGCTCAAGATTCATCCGCCTCCGCAGGCTTTGGAAGCGAGGGTCGTCGCGGAGGACCGACCGTGCCAGGGGGGTAGAGTCCGGAGAGTTGACAACGCCCACCGAATGACCAAGGATGACAATAGACGCTCCGTGCTTGGCGCGGCGGCTTTCGAACGGGTTGGGGACGGCCCCGGAAGCCGGGCGGGTTGGGACCCGCCGTGGATGGTACGCCCGAAAAAAGGAGGTGAATCAGTGGAAGATTTCAGTAGAGGTTATGTCGAGGTGGCGTTCTCGTAGCGACCCTCAGTGCCTCATGCGCCGGGAGACCCCGTTGCGGGGAAACCCAACGCCGCCGAGGCAGACCGCCTAGGCCCCGGTCCTTATGACGGATCGGGGCCTTCTTTATTTTTGGAGAAAACGGGGGAACCACTCCCGATTCGCCTCTGCTGGGATCGTGACTCTGCGGCCACCTCGGAGCTTTTGTCTCTTCGGCCAAGTACACTTCCCCCATGCCCCCTAGCACAGCTTCTCTGTCATTTTCTAGTGGGAGATGGTTTGGCCGATCATTTCAGCTGCTCAGCTTGGTGTAGTAGGTAAGGCGCTCAGACCGCACTCCTTCCGGACCCACCTTGATCAGGCCGCTGCCCTTAATCTCGGTGCCAGGAATCTCCCACCAGCACCACGCCGTCAGCCCATCTTCCTCCTCCTGGGTCACTATCTCGGAAAGCTCCATGAATTGAGTTTCCGACTCTGTACCCCTGAGTGAAGAGACAACTTCCTTTAGCTGGCCCATATAGGTGGGCAGTTTCTCTTTAGTGATTTGGCCTTCATTGGGGTCGTCGAATACGTAATCGTTGCTGACCGAACTGAGGATGGTTTCTAGGTCACCTTTCATCCACCCATCGGCGTATCTGCTTAGATGATCTTTTGCACTCATGTTCCCTCCTAAATTAGTAGGCACCAGTCGTTTGAGTTCTTCATCCCAGTTGAGGATGACGTTCCGTCGGCTATACACTTGAGAGTCGCCGAGGTTAATAGCTTTGCACCTTATCCCGGAGATAACAATCAAAATTGATTTGAGTTGGTTGGAGTGAGTTGGAGTGAGTTTGCCGCGGGCACACTTTAGGCACAATTGGAGGGGAAAAGGGGACAGTCCACGCAGGGGAAGTCCCCCTTTTCCCCGCGTCAGAAGCGTGCCCGGGGAGGGACTCGAACCCTCACGAGGGAAACCCTCACAGGATTTTAAGCTCTGTGCGTTTTCGTGTAGATTTCCCGAGAGCCATGCGGCCGTTAGTTCAGAGACCAGCGGCAGGTCGAACAGGCATCAAGGTAATGGCTTGATGATCTCTTCTGAATTATTTCTTGGACTGTTCACCAAAGTGGAAATCGGATAAGCCTCAAGACTTTCAACCGGATAAGGTTCCAACATCTTCTGTGCTTCTGAAACGTCTATCTCTTGCAACCATTTTCCCTCATTCTCTTGCTTCATAATGACTGGCATTCGATTGTGCAGAGGTTTCATCAGTTGGTTGGGCTCTGTTGTAATAATTGAGAAAGTCTTAACATCCTCACCGTCAGGAGTTCTCCACACCTCCCAGATACCTGCAAAGGCGAAAGGTTCATGGTCGCGCATCGAAATTCTGTGAGGGACTTTCCCATCCGAAGTTCTTTTCCACTCATAAAAACCATCCGTCAAAACCAGACATCGCTGCTTCTTGAAAGGAGTTCTAAAGGATGGTTTTTGTAACAATGTCTCCGCCCTCGCATTGATCATTCTACTCCCTATCCGCTCCTCCTTAGCCCAAGAAGGAATTAAGCCCCACCGGCATAGTTGGATGGTTTCAGGATCACTGTTCAGGATGACCGGAAGATCTTGAGTTGGAGCTGCATTATAGGTTGGCTGTAAGGCTGCAGCACGCCTTACGCTAAACCTGATCTTTAATGGATTTGCGGGTGTGAATATTGAATATCTTCCACACACAGTCAACTCAATCCTTCAGATCCATCTGGCCCATGGGGACAAGAGTCCGAGCCATTCCTTCTCAGGGGTCCATTGAATAGGCCTGTGGAATGAAAATCAAATAAAATCCAATGAATTGGCTACGGATCAATCCAACAGGTCGAGATGAAGGGGGGATTCGAAGCGCCGCCTACCGTGACATGGGAACCCTGGAGGGGTTCCTGGCTGGTAGCCTGACGAACCGGATGTCGCTCCTGAGTTGGATGGTCACAGTGGTTCCCTTCCTCAACTCTGCGTCATCACCTTTTTTGAACAATCCGATCAGTGCGCCTGCTGCTGATCCAATGACGGCACCGACTCCCAAGCCTTTTAGATCTCGACCACTGACAGCCCCAACCACTCCCCCGAGTACGGCCCCTCGGGTAGCACCAGAAACAGTTTCTTCTCCCTGGTTTCCAGGAGCCTGGAGTGTTCCCTGTTCATCAGTTGGATCTGATTTAAGCCCTTCCGCCGATAGGACCACTGCCTCGATCTGTCGGGTAGTGCCATTGGGCAAAATAATGCTGTCGAATGCCAACAGAAGTTCTGCACTACCCTTGAGGTATCCGGGTTCATGAGCCGCTAACACATGTCCGATGACAAAGGTGCCGACTGGGAGAACGATCTGGTCGTTCGCTGTCACTGGCACGACGAGCCTCCCGAAAAATTTGTATCCTGGTCCAGCAGCTTTTGTACTAATGCTCTGCTGTAAATTGAGGAACATCTCCGTCTTTTGGGGAATGATCACATCGTCAAGAGTGGAACTGCGCTGTTCCTTTGTTGAAAGAGGTTCAGATGATTCCTGGAGAAGGCGGTGGGCATCGGTGCTCTTTGGAGATCCTTCAGATGGTGGGGCTGAAATTCCGGTACAGACCATTCCAAGCCACACGGCCGTCGTCATCACTATTTTCTTTTTCAATTGGGTAACCCTCCCTTTACTATCCTTGTCTGGCACAATCCTGATTGGTTTACGCTGATACTCTCCAGGATGTAAAAAAGCAGAGAAAGTATGTAAGGTTTCGTAAAGATTACTAGGCTTGACTGTTGTGCCAGATTCACGCCCCGAAGGTTCAAACGACTTATAAAAAAAGAAGTGTTCTAAAAGTCGACCTGAACTATGCCATTTCCCCCTCTCCAAGCCGGTGGCTGACCCCTAGGAATGATCAAGGGTGACGACACCACCCTTGAAGGCGGGGGTCCGGGATAATTTGTCGGTGTGGCGCGCCACCAATCGATTGGCCTCCGGATAGTACATCAGAGCGTTGCCCGCCTTGATCTGAGGAAAGGGCCGTACCAGAATGCCGGACATCGATCCGATCTCGCTGCGGACTGTCACGCGTTCATTCTCGGTGAAACCCAACCGCTTCATGTCTTGAGGATTGACCAGGATCACATCCCGGCGGTCCTGACCACGGTACAGGTCTTCCTCTTCGTAGACAACGGTGTTGAACTGTCCCTCACTCCGCCCGGTTATGAGCCGTAACTCTCCGGCCCGGCCTTGCAGCTCAGGCAGGTCATGGGGGTGCAACATCGCGCGGCCGGAATCGGTGGGAAAACGAGGAGTGTGGAAGGTGCGGCCCTCGATCTGAAATTCCTCTTTTGTCTTGTCGATCTTGCCCATCTTTTCAAAGCCTGGAACCACTTTGGCAATCGCTTCACGGATACGCCCGGTGTTGCGCATGGACTGCCAGTCGATGGGTCCGGAGCTGCCCAGTACGCGCTCTGCAATCTCGGCAATGACTTCAACCTCTCCACGCGGACCCTCGTGGCGTCGTGGACCACCGTCGCTCAGCCGAACAAAGTTGAACATCGATTCCTGGGTTGTCGGCTGCGGTTCCTCGTCGCGTGCCAATACGGGAAAAATCAAGGTCTCCTCAGCAAGTCCGTGAGCATGCCCGGTGTTGAGTGTAGTGCTCAGGTAAACTTGCATATCGAGCCGTGAGAGGGCCTCGCAAGTATAGCGAGCGTCGGGGTTCGAGCCGTACAGGTTACCTCCCAGACAGAATCCCATTTTCAATTTTCCGGCAGAGGAGGCCTCGATACATCCCAGTGTGTCGAGACCCTCATCGACCGGAAGTTCCACACCAAAATGGTTCTGCAAGCGTTCAAAAATCTTACCCTTCAGCTTGGGTGTCACTCCTACACTACCCATACCCTGCACATTCGAATGGCCGCGAATCGGCAGTAAACCTGCGTGAGGGCGCCCCACCATGGCTCGCATCAAGGCCAGGTTGGCAATCGCCTGCACATTCTGTACGCCATGGGCATGATGGGTAATTCCCATGGTCCAACTGAAAACCACTTTCCTGGCCGCTGCATACTTCTCGGCGATCTGATCGATCTCGGATCGTACGACACCCGACTTCGTGCAGATTTCACTCCAGGGGATCTCCCGTAGATGGCCCATCCACTGGTCATAGTTTTCACAGTGGGTCCGGAGAAACGGTTCGTCCTGTGCCTTCATCTCATCAATACGTTTGGCGATCCCGGTGAGCAAAGCCAGGTCACCCCCGACATGGGGTTGAATATAGAGGGAGGCGATCTTGGTCCCAAACAACATGCTGCGTAAATTGCTGGGTACCCGAAACTCTACCAGCCCTGCTTCCAGTACGGGGTTGATCACGATCACGTCGCCGCCGCGCCGTCGCAACCGCATCAAGGTCGTCATCATCCGCGGATGGTTACTGGCCGGATTACCGCCGATCACAAAAACCAGATCAGCACATTCCAGGTCCTCCAACAGGAGGGTGGCGGTACCGCTACCCAAAGAACTGGTCAGTCCCACCCCGCTGGCCTGGTGGCAGTAGTAGCTGCAGTTGTTCACATTGTTCGTTCCATACATACGGGCGAAGAGCTGCAGCAGAAACCCTGCCTCATTTGAACTGCGTCCGCTGAGGTACCAAAAGGTTTTCCGGGCTGGCAGATTATTCAGTTTAGCGACGACCCGTTCGATTGCCTGGGGCCACTCTATGGGAAGATAGTGCTTCTGGCCGCGCCTATGAACCAGCGGCTGAACCAGCCGACCACAGGACTCGAGTTCCCGGGGTGAAAAATTCCTGAGCTCCTCAATGGAGTAGGTACTCCAGAACTCCGGTGGGATTGCACCCTGCATGTCTGCGGCCATAGCCTGCAGGGATTTCTTGCAGACTTCGGGAAAGCCACCGATCTCGTTGACCATCCCCCCTTTTTGCCCACCCATGCCCAACGCACAGGTCTTGCAGGTATTCTTGGTCCGCAACGCCTTCCACATTCGCAAAAGGCCACCGACCTCCTGGCTTTTCCGCCACGCATATCGCACGGCGGGCCATCCGCCGCCGCTGGGAATCCGCTTCATCGATGGCTCCCTAATCGTTGTGTGTCGTGAATGAACCGGGATTTAGTGGGCCAGCTCCAGGGTGACATAAGCGCTGACATCGCCGATCTCATCCGGACTCAGAGTGTTGAAAAAGGCTGGCATATAGATCCCTCCCCGTCTCACCTGGTTGACCACCTTTGCCAAGTCTAGTGCCTTCTCCAGGGGGGCCTGCGCCCCTGCCGGCACCCTTTCCCCGGAAGTCCCATGGCAGGAAGTACAGTGGGTCGTGTAGAGCCTTTTTCCGGCGACCAGATCGGGCGTCCGGTCCAAAACAGGCAGCTCAGCCCGGGCCGAGGTCAGCTCAGTCACGTCCACGGGCTCCAGGGTTCCACTGAGGGAGAAGAGCCAAAGGCTGTCCCCTTCGCCGGATCCATCAACGCGAGCTCCGGCGGAGAGGACCACGACGTACTCCTGGCCATCTTCCTGAAAGACGGTGGCCGTGCCACTGACTTCGGCTGCGGTCTGAAATTGCCACAGGGTGGCACCGTTTCTAGAATCCAGAGCCACGAAGTTGCCGTCTTTTTTCCCCATGAAAAGCAGACCACTGGCGGTCACTACCGACCCGGCGTAGCAGGCCTCTTTCCACTCTTTCCTCCACACCAGGCGGTTGCTCCTCATATCCATGGCCGCGACAATCCCGCGGTTCTCGGGCTGAAGGGCAGCGATACCGAACATGCCTCCTCTGAAGCGTTCTCCCAGAGACGGAAGAGCCAAGTCCGCGTCAACGACAAAGTGGGCGATGCGATCCGTGGCACAAACATACAGATAGTGGCTGGAGGGATCGTAGGAACTGGGCGGCCAGTTGGCACCTCCACGGTTGCCAGGTCTCACCAGAACCTCCTCGTCCCAAAAGGGTGTGTAGATCCGGCCCTGGTTGACCAGCTTGTCTCCTCCCAGGTCTTCCGGAATGGACTGAGGAACGAAGGCATCTCCCAGGGGATAGGGCTGGGTGGGGGAGGTCTTCTGCCGGGGTTCCTGGGGGACGGGCCTTTCTTCAATTCCCAGCAATGGCTCTCCGGTGATCCGATCCAGAATATAGACCCAGCCGGTTTTGCCGGCCTGGGCCGCGGCCTTGCGCAGGACTCCATCGATCTCCAGGTCAAACAGGACGACGGGATTGGGGGCGTCATAGTCCCAGATGTCGTGGTGAACCTCCTGGAAGTGCCATCGGTACTTGCCCGTGTCAGCCTCCAGGGCCACGATGGCGGTGGCAAACAGGTTGTCCCCGGCACGGATCCCCCCGTGATAGTCCGGGCCAGGATTGCCCGTGGAAAAATAAAGCAAGCCCAGAGAGGGGTCCACAGCGGGTGTCTGCCACACCGGAGCCGCGCCCTTTTTCCATATCTCAGAGTCCTGAGGCCATGTCTCATGGCCGAACTCACCAGGTCCGGGGACGGTATAAAAACGCCATACCATCCGGCCGTTTTGGGCATTGTAGGCGGTGATTTGCCCCCGAATGCCGAATTCGCCTCCGGAAATTCCGGTGATGACCAGGCCGTTATAGTAGAGGGGAGCACTGGTGATCGTGTAACCCTCCTGCCATTTCTCCACCTGAGTGGACCAGAGCGGTTCTCCCGTCCCTTGATCCAGGGCGACCAGACGGCCATCCAACTGGCCCACATAGATCTTGCCGTCTCCCAGGGCCACTCCCCGACTAGTCCATACGCAGCAGACCGTGTTGATTTCAGGATCGAGATGAGCCTCATACTTCCAAAGGACCCGTCCCGACTTCACCTCTATAGCCAAGACATCATCGGCGGCGCTGATCACATAGATCACCCCTTGGTAAACCAGAGGCTGAGCCTCTCCCCGGTACCTTCCCTGCGTTGCCGACTCCAGGTGCACTTCCCAGACGCCCTTCAAACCAGCCACGTTGCTCCTGTTAATCTGGGTCAGCGGCGAGTAGCGCTGGTTGAATAAGGTGCCGCCATTGGTGATCCAACCCTCTTCGGGCAATGCCGTCAGTTCCCGGGCCGAAAAGGCAGGAGCCAGAGGCACCCGGAGTTCTCCTTTCTCCCCATTCCCATCCGCTGGCACAGCTTCCGTTGCAGTGGATCTCTGCGGTGCGGAGAATCCGAACCCGGAGGAGGGGAGGTTGAGTCCCATAAAAACCGCCAAGCCCAATGCAAGACTGCAACCCAAAACTCCCAGAACTCTTCCGTTCTTCATATGTTCCTCCCCTTTATCCTTCTCACAAAATGTGGGCCGTAGT
>Ga0066376_10000673_pt1 | contig 32094 bp, 27 predicted proteins | sample Knorr_S15_td_Bot_FD_77009 | JGI IMG/M metagenome (GOLD analysis project Ga0066376, IMG submission 77009) | Marine microbial communities from Southern Atlantic Ocean transect - Knorr_S15_td_Bottom_ad_5009_LV_A | ecosystem: Environmental > Aquatic > Marine > Oceanic | place: Southern Atlantic... | reverse complement strand
GTTCGTCTTTACGTCCGGCGACAAGTGCATCCTCGCCGATACCGGGTACGGCCCACACGGCGAGATGCTCGGCTATCCCGCGCCCGGCGAATTGATAGCCGACTTTAAGATGAACGGAATAGGCCTCGATTCGATCACCGATGTATTTCTGACCGACCTGCACGTCGTTCCCGTCGGCTGGAGCCTCAGAGAATTCCTTCCGGTCCGCCCGCTTAGTTTTCCGAAGGCTCGATACCGCGTTCACAAGGCCGACTGGAAACACTTCACTACGGATGCGCTTCTCGCCGACCCGTACCGCGGAGAGCATACCCGGCGGAGTGTGTTGCCACTCGAGGAGCTCGACGCGCTTGACCTGATGGACGGTGAAACAGAGCTCGCACCCGGCGTTACCGCGTTCCCCACCCCCGGTCACACCCCCGGCCACATGAGCCTGCTCATTGCCTCAAGAAACGAACGCGCACTGTTGGTCGGTGACATCCTCGGCTCGCCGATGCAGGCAACGGAAACGGATTTTCATTACTCCCCCGACTGGGACGGCCCGATGGGCATTGCAGCCCGACGCGACATACTCGATCGTGCCGAGCGGGAAAAGGCGGTGGTTATCGGCAGTCACCTCAGCTATCCGGGATGGGGCACAATCATCCGCTGGGAAGGCCGCCGCTACTGGAAAGCACTGTAGTTAATTATTCGACCCTCCCTCTCCACCGCGGGAGAAGGCCGGGGTGCGGGCGCGACCGCCACTGCTGCATCATCGGAAGCATTTCCCCTCAACCTAACCTTCTCCCCCGGGAGAAGGGATTAACCAACCGAAACAATGGAAACCGAACCAATGAGCGAACCAAACCCGAATCCCGAGCAGTACACGGTGATCGACACGAAAGCCGTCGAGTGGGACAAGAGCTTCAACCCCAGGCTTGGCGTCGACCTTGGACGGCTGATGCTCCGCAAGGACCCGGACAACGGGGCCGAAATCAGGATGATCCGTTATCCGAAGGGCATCGTGAACCCCAAGCACACGCATCCCTGTGGCCACGGGATATTCGTCCTGGAAGGAAAACTTCGAACCCACAAAGGCACATATGGGCCGGGAACATGGGTATGGTTCCCCGAGGGCGAAACGATGGAGCACAGGGCGACGGATGAAACCGACATGACCGGAATCTTCATAACCGACCGCGCTTTCGAGATCTTTTATAAAGACGACGAGTAGACGGGCACGTATTTCGACCGTCTTACTTTCACACTTCAGAGCAGAGGGTTCATGGCAAAGAAGAGCATATTCAGAGCGAAACGTGTGGCCAACGAGAGCGTTTCGGGCTGGCTCGACGATCATGCGGTAGTAGTAGAAGACGGGTTAATCACGGCGGTCGAGCCCGCAACGAACATTTCTTCTGCGGGCGATTCTTACGAGGTGTTCGATCTTGGCGACGTGTCTCTGCTGCCCGGGCTGGTCGACGCCCACTGCCACATGCACTGCAGCGCCACGCACGACGCGCAACAGCTGGCACTTACGGAAAATGACCAGCAACTAACGATCCGTGCAACCAACAACATGCGGAAGGCTGTTCTCGCCGGCACCACCACCATCCGCGACCTCGGATCACGAAACGAAGTAGCGTTCGCTGTGCGGCAAATGATCGAGGATGGCCACGTGCCCGGGCCGCGCCTGCTCCTGGCCGGAACGCCGATAACGATCACGGCAGGGCACTGCTGGTTCTTCGGAACCGAGGCCGACACCGCCGATCAGGTCCGCACGGCTATCAGGACACAGGTGAAGCTGGGTGCGAACGTAATCAAGATGATGGCGACCGGCGGGATGTTCACCCCGACCGCCAACCCGCGAAAGCCACAGTACTCGGTCGAACAGCTGAAAGCGGCCGTCGAAGAAGCCCACCGCATGAACGTGCCCATCGTCACGCACACGCTTTCGGCCGAGGGTGTCCGAAACGTGGTCGATGCGGGGGTGGACCAGCTGATTCACGCCCGCTGGTACGACGCCGACCCCAACAAGGGCCTGGACTACGACCCAGACACCGTGAAGAAGATGGTCGACCAGGGTCAAGGGGTGGATCCAACACTCGGGCACCACCTGCTCGGCCAGGAAGCGAAGGCAAGGGGCGAAATCGGCCCGATGTCACCGCACTGGGCTGTCTCATTCAAAGTCGTGCCCGAGGCCGAACATGTTGAGACGCTGATGAACATGCACGATGCGGGGGTCAAGTTCACGGCCGGGCTGGACATGGGGATGGCATACGGCACCCACGACCGGTCGGCTGCCAGCGCCTGGGCGTTTGTCGAGACTTTGGGCTGGCCCAACTGGAAGGCGATACATGCTGCAACCGCCGGGACTGCCGAGGCGCTGGGGCTTTCTCAAGAAGTGGGCGGTTTGCGCGCTGGGCTGGTGGCCGACCTGGCGGCGTTCGATGGAGACCCCGCCACCAGCATTCGAGATATGGACCGAGCCGAAACGGTCGTTCAGTCGGGCCGTGTCCTGAAACTGAACGGAGCGGTACTGGTATAGCGACTTGTTAGTCGCAGTGGTAGTTCGAATGCGCCGAAACCAGACTCATTAACATCTGCTACCCGATAAGGCCTGGAATACCGACCTGGGTGGTGGCCGCAGCGGCAGATGAAACCGCCTGCAAGATCGTCAGAATAACTACCGCAATCGCAGCAAGCATTACCGCGACGGTTACCGCAGACACACCGCGCTGGCGGATTGGGTGAGTCGACTTGCCTGAAATTTTGTTGTGTGCTGCTGGTACGGGCATTTGTTTACCGTTCTGATGCCTGGCGGCGAGTTATGACTGACCTGTGCGGTTGTCTGGATCCGAATTGATGGGTGCGGGCCGAATAGGTTGGTGGATACCTGTGCGCAACCGGTGCTGTGTATGCCACTACTTCAAGATGGCAGGAAGCACAGGGTAATCAGTAGGTTAGTTCGCCTAATGCTATTGCGGAAATGCGCAACTCTTGACGTTGGCCGGCATGCGATTGCCCCCTGTAACCGAATCGTCCTGCAAGTTCAATACCAGGTCGCGGTCATCACGGATCGACGGGGTTTCTGCCGCATTTCTTCGAACGGTCGGAAATTGCGGATTTCCACAGTGTCTACACAGTTGTCGCCTAGTGTTATCGGCTCGGGGAGGTGTCAGTCGGTGGATGTGCTGACAGCACCGCAATGGAACCGGTCGCATCAAAGATATCGAGTAGGCCTGCACAGCAGCGGGCTCTACTGGCGGATGAGGGGCTACAGAGGGCCTGAAGGAAGGGAAACGGATTCACAATGCTGCACTTCAGATCGTGCCCAAAGTGCGTTACGGGCACCGTTGAGCACAATAACGATTCCCACGGCGCCTATGCTCAGTGCCTGAACTGCGGATTCATGCGTGACCTGGCCGATGGAATTTCCGGGCCCGAACTGACAATGCTCCTGGCTGCCTGGCGAAACAATCTTTCGGCAGTCGAACCCGAGTCAGCCGACGCAGTCGCGTAAGGCAACCATCGGACCCTCATAAATAACACACGCCGACCGGCCCGCGCGCATCATGCGCCTTCAACTTTTCATCACGCTCGTTTGGCGCCATTATGGGGACTCCGGAACTAAGATTCTTATAGTTCCGAACTGCTGTCAAACCCGGGCCGGTAACCCGCTTTAGGCCGTGCGTTACCGATCTGCCTGGACCGCACGGTCAAACCTCCCGGCTAACTCTCCCCTGACAAAAGTGAGAGTCAGCGTTTCTTGCACCTAACGGCCCAGCACTTTACGGCCAGCATCGATCGTCTCCACGATCATGTCGACATCGAAAACGCAGCCGCCCCACGTCCCGCCGCTGGCCGCCTGGAGCGCCGCCCACAGGCGAGTGTCGTCCGGCAACTTCGGGTGCGGGGCAAGATCGTCGGGCTCAGGCCGATTTTCGAGCTCTTCAGTGCCCCAGTCAGCGCCCTTCACCTCGCCGTCGATGCCGACAAGGTTCAGCGAACCCGTTAGGTTTTTACGGTCGACGACGATTTCGATAACGTCGCCGTCTCGCACCCGCCCTATCGGACCGCCCGCAAGCGCTTCGGGTCCGATGTGACCGATGCAGGCACCGGTCGAAACACCCGAGAACCTTGCATCGGTGATAAGCGCCACCTGCTTGCCATATGAAAGGTGTTTGAGCGCGGCCGTGATCTGGTAGACCTCTTCCATGCCGGTCCCGAGCGGCCCACCGCATGTGACGACCATAATGTCGCCGGCCTTGATCTTGTGATCCTCGTCCCTTGACTTGATCGCACCCATCGCCGCTTTTTCGGAACGGAACACGCGTGCCGGCCCCGTCTTGCGGTAAACACCGTCGTCATCGACAACGGCGGGGTCGATGGCCGTGCTCTTTATCACTGAACCTTCAGGCGTAATGTTGCCCATCGGGAATGTCACCGTGCTGGTCAGTCCTTTCGCCTTCGCGGCCTCAGGCGACATGATCACATCGTCGGGGTCAATACCATCGACATCCCTCAGGTATTTGCGAACGTCGTGACGTCGTTCGGAATCTTCCCACCAGTCGAGGTTTTCATCCAGGGTTTGACCCGTGGCAGTCTGCACGCTCGTATCGATCAGTCCCATTTTGCGCAGGTGCAGCATTACTTCTGGCACACCGCCCGCCGCATAAAGCTGGGTGGTCGGGTGGCCTACCGGACCGTTCGGCAGAACGTCGACCAGGCGCGGGACGTTCGAATTGACCCTGCTCCAGTCTGCGACCGTCATGCGCCGTCGACCGACCGCGTGGGCGATGGCTGGGATGTGCAGCAGCAAATTGGTCGAACCGCCACACGCTGCGTGAACCGCCATCGAGTTTTCAAACGCAGCATCTACCAGGATGTCCTTTGACGTCACGCCCTTGCGCTCCATTGCTACCAGTGCGCGGGCCGATCGGCGCGCAATGTCGAGCCACGCCGGGGTGCCGCTTGGCGAGAGGGCCGAATGGGTGATCGCAAGACCGAGCGCCTCGGCCACGACCTGCGAAGTACCGGCCGTCCCCAAAAACTGGCAGCCACCGCCGGGTGAGGCACACGACCTGCAGCCAACGTCCTGGGCATATTCGAGAGTCACTTCGCCCTGTGCGAACCGGGCGCCGATCGACTGGATCTCTCCCGCGTCCTCGCCGATGTTCGGCTTCAGGGTTGTACCCCCCGGAACGATCACGCCAGGCTTGTCGGGCAGGCCCGCTATGGCCATCATCATTGCTGGCAAGCCCTTGTCGCAGGATGCGATTCCAAGCACACCGCGGACGGTCGGCAGCGACCTGGCTATGCGCCTGAACACCTGTGCCGCGTCGTTCCGGTACGGCAGCGAATCGAGCATCCCGGTCGTCCCCTGGGTCCGACCGTCACAGGGGTCGGAGCAGAACGCGGCGAATGGTATAGATTTCAGTTCCTTTAGCTCCTCGGCCGCGGCCACCACCATGTCGCGCAGCTCAAAGTGACCCGTGTGCAGGCCCAGCGCTATCGGCGATCCATCTTCCGCTTTCACGCCGCCTACCGTGGAAAGAATGATGAACTGCTTGCGCAGTAGTTCGGCAGGATTCCAACCCATTCCGGCGTTCTGCGTCATTCCAAAGTGGTTGCCGCTTGGTTCCTCGATCAAGAATTCGGCGGTAAATGGCACGAAACCTTTGGGACCGTCTGCATGGGTCCGAATGACTCGAGTGGCCGGATCAGCACCTGTGCCAAGCACATCGTCAATGGAAACGTCTGTGGTGTTGTGATCTGGATAGACGCGGGTGGTCATTGCTAGTAACTCCAGTAATTTTCAGTTTGGATCTGGTCGGGTTCGTGTGAAAAGCAGACTTTTGTTTCTACGACCGGCCGTTGCCGGTGGTGCCGTGATCGAGAGCGCGGTCAAGTATGAACGCCGAGTTGATAAGCGCAAGGTGCGTGAAGGCCTGGGGGAAGTTGCCGAGCATGTCGCCAGTGGGTCCCGTTTCTTCCGCGAACAGTCCGAGGGGGCTGGCGTAGCCCAGCATTCTCTCGAACAGGAATCGGGCCGATTCGAGCCTGCCGGACCGGGTCAGGGCCTCGACAAGCCAGAAGGTGCACATCGTGAACGTGCCCTCCCGGCCTTCGAGCCCGTCGGGAGATTCTTCCGGATCGTACCGGTACACCAGCGAGTCTCGGGTCAGAGTCTCTTCGATCCTCTTCAGCGTCGACACCATCCGCGGATCGCGCGGTGAAAGCGCACCGATGTTAAGTAGTTGCAGCAGTGCGGCATCGACAACACTAGACCCATAGGACTGGGTGAAGCTCTGGAGTTCCTCGTTCCATCCCTTGTCCATGATCTCGTGCAGAATGCTGTCGCGCGCGGTAATCCAGAGTTCCCGGTTGGCCGGGAACGACCGCTCATCGGCGAGCTTCAGGCCCTTCGCCAGCGCGTTCCACGCCATCAGCTTGGAATGAACGAAGTGCTTGCGGCCCCCGCGGGTCTCCCAGATTCCCTCGTCGGGTTCCTGCCAGTTATTCGAGACCCAATCGAGAATTCCCGAAAGCGACATCCACATGTCGTACGAAATCGGCCAGCCATGACGGTTGTAGATGTAAACCGATTCCATCAGTTCGCCATAGATGTCGAGCTGGAACTGGTCGTAGGCCGCGTTACCCACTCTCACCGGGCTTGAGTTCCGATAACCGCTCAGGTGCCCGAGAGTTTTCTCTTCCAGCACATGTTCGCCGCGAATCCCGTACATGATCTGGAGAGGTCGGCCGGAGCTTCCGCTCGATTCCCTGGTCCTGTCCCCCAGCCAGCGCATGAACCCACGCGCTTCATCGACGTAGCCCATTCGCATAAATGCATCGGTCGTCAGGGCCGCGTCGCGAATCCAGCAGTAGCGGTAGTCCCAGTTACGCTCGCCGCCTATCTCCTCCGGAAGTGAGGCGGTGGGTGCTGCGATGATCGCGCCGGTTGGCGAGAAAGTAAGAAGTTTCAGCGCGAGCAGCGACCTGATGACATCTTCTCGCCAGCGTCCCTGGTAAGTGCATTTCGACACCCACTGTCGCCAGAAATCTACGGTCTCGCGGAACTGGCCGTCCGCCTCTTCGGCGCTAAACGAAGTCGGCTCATCGTTGTTGCTGCCCAACCATTCCAGCACGAATGCCATCGATTCGCCGTGGTCGAGGGTAAATTCTGCCAGCGCGGTCCCGTTTTCGACCCTGAAATCGCAGGGTGCGGTAAGAGACAGACGTTCTCCGGAATCTGAGGTGAATACCACCCCGTTGGCGATTTTTTCGACCTTGTGGGGAGTACTTGCGAAGTCGAAGGCGGGCCGGCATTCCATTCGCAGGTCGGTCTCGCCAAGTACACCCTGCACCAGTCGAACGACTCGCGCCCCTTCACCAGAAATGCCTTCATCCTTTATCTGCTTAAGACCGCCGCCCTCTTCGTGTTGTTCATGCACCGGCATGAAATCGGTGACCTGGGCGGCAGACTGTTCGCTGCCAAAACGAGTGATGAGGACGTTGGTTTCGGGGAAGTAAATCTGGCGATGATCCACCGAATCGATGGCAGTGATCAGAAACCTACCTCCCTTTTCGTCGTCAAGGAGGCTGTTGAACACGGCGGGTGAATCGAAGAACGGCAGGCACAACCAGTCGATGGAGCCATCGTTGCCCACCAGAGCGGCCGTGTGCATGTTCCCGATCAGTCCGTAGTCTTCAATCCTTTTATATGCCATGAACCCTCATTGTGAACCGAACCTCGCCAGTAACGGGTACTGAGTTTGAGGCATCGTCGACATAGCAGTAACACCACGCGACAATTCTGCAACTCTTTGCTGTGCTACGCTCGGTCTCGAATGCAGGTGCTGCGTCTGCCGCAATTTCAACAGGTGCCTAATCCACATGGGTCGACTGATCCTCGTTTCGAACCGGCTTCCGGTCACAATACAAGATGACCCTTCAGGCCAGAAGGTTACCCGAAGCTCCGGTGGCCTTGTATCGGGGCTCGACCCGCTGCACCTGAAGGGCGATGGCATCTGGATCGGCTGTCCCGGGACCGACCCCGATGAGAGCGCCAGCAAGGTGCTGGCCGAGATGCGGCTCGAGCCGGTAGACATTCCAGAATCTGAATACACCGGATTTTACGAGGGCTTTTCCAACGGTGCCATCTGGCCACTGTTCCACTACCTGCTCGAATACTGCAATTTCGATCCCGCGGCCTTCGACGCATACCGGCGGGTCAACGAACGTTTCGCAAAAAAAGTACTCGAACACGCAAAAGACGACGATACGATCTGGGTGCACGACTACCAGTTGATGTTGGTTCCGGGCTTGCTGCGTGAAAAATTGCCGGCTGCTCAAATTGGGTTCTTCCTGCACATCCCCTTTCCGGCATCCGAACTGCTGCGGGTGATGCCGCAGCGCGAGGAAATTCTGCGTGGGCTGCTCGGGGCCGATTTGATAGGCGTCCATACCTACGACTACGCCGATCACCTTGCACAGTCGTTTCGCAGGGTCCTAGGACTCGAGGCCCGCCAGGGCAGCGTAAACCTTCCGGGTCGCAGCATACGAATCGAAGCCCATCCGCTTGGAATCGACGTTCAGAAACAGAGGGAAGCTGCGTTCTCCGATGAGGCCGAACGCATACTCAACCAGTATAAGAGGACGATCGGCGACGCCCAGGTTATCCTCGGCGTCGACCGGCTGGACTACACAAAGGGAATACCGAACAAACTCAGAGCGTTCAAGTCGCTTCTCGATCGAGAAACCCGGTGGCGAGAGGGCGCGGTGTTCATACAGGTCGCGGTGCCAACTCGGGAGGCGATCGGTTTTTACCGCGATCAGAAATTGGAAGTCGAACGCCTGGTTGGTGAAATCAACGGTCTCTACGGCAAGCGCGGCAAATCACCGGTGCAGTACATATACAACACGGTATCGCCCGCCGAACTCGGGGCGCTGTACCGGCTCGCCGATGTCGCGTTCGTCTCACCGATTCGTGACGGCCTGAATCTCGTCGCCAAAGAGTACGTCGCGTGCCGCGACGATGGCGGGGGGGTGCTGGTCCTGAGCGAATTCACGGGCGCAGCCACCGAACTCGGCGAAGCGCTTCGCGTAAATCCGTGGGACATTGCAGGCACTGCAGTTCAGCTTGAACGCGCACTCGACATGGGTTTTGGCGAACGAAACGAACGTATGGGACCGATGTACCGACGTGTCGTGGAAAACGACGTGCACCGGTGGGTCGACCGGTTTATGCGGTCGCTCGATAATCCCGACAGGGAGATTTCTGCCACGCCGCCAATGCTGAGTTCCAGCGTGCTGGCCGAAACTCTTGCCGGACCCTTTAAATCGGCGAAATCACCCTTGCTAATGCTCGACTACGACGGGTCGCTCCGGGAGTTCACACAGCGGTACGAAGATGCCGCTCCCACCGATGACATTCTCAAGTTAATGGGCGACCTTAGTGCCCTTGAGAGTACGGAGATTTTTATTAATAGCGGTCGAGACCGCCAAACACTTGGCCGTTGGTTCAAGGATGTCGGTATCTCGCTGATAGCTGAGCATGGTTCGTGGGTCAAATACAAAGGTCGGTCCAGATGGAGTCGACTCAGTCCGCCGCCCGACGTTTCATGGAAGGAAGAGGCGCGGTCAATCCTGAAAGAGTATGCCGCCCGAACGCAGGGAGCCCGCATCGAGGAAAAGTCGTCGACTCTCGTATGGCACTACAGGGAAGCTGAAGAAGATGTCGGCGAGTGGCAATCGCTTGAACTCACGACACATCTCGAAAATACGCTGGCAAGCGCGCCGGTCGAGATAATTACCGGGTCGAAAATCGTCGAAATCAGGCAGCAGGGGCTCGATAAAGGCCGTGCTTACGACATCGTCGAATCGGTGCGTGGACCGTTCGATTTCGTGCTCGCAACTGGAGACGACCGTACTGACGAAGACCTTTTCGCCCGGCTCGGTCCCGACGCTTTTTCAGTGCACGTCGGCCAGGGCGGGTCGCTTGCTTCGTCGTCGCTCAGTTCGCCCGCGTCGATGCGCCGAATGCTGGCGCTACTTGTGGAGGCGCGGTCGGGGTAGGTGCCAGAGCGACTCTCCTCCCTGATACTGTCTTTAGCCGCATTCGATTAAACAGTGAGGTGAGGTCAAAAATTGAAAGCCCTTTTGCTGGACAAAGCAGGTCCGGTCAGCAGCCTGTATGTTGGCGATTTGCCCGTTCCCGAACAGGGTGCTGGCGAAATCCGGGTGAAAGTGCATGCCGTGAGCCTGAACCCGGTCGATTACAAGCTCGCCGGTCGCGGCAACGAAAACTGGAAGTGGCCGCACGTTCTCGGGCTCGATGTCGCGGGCGTGGTTGACACGGTCGGCGAAGGTGCCAACCAGTGGAGTACCGGCGACCGGGTCTTTTACCACGGCGACCTGAGCAAAGCCGGTGGGTTCGCCGAATATGCCATCACAACGGCACACACGACCGCTCGAATTCCCGATGGCGTCGGTTTTGCGGAGGCCGCAGCCGTTCCATGCGCCGGACTCACCGCGTACGAAGCTGTTGTCCGCAGGCTCAATGTGCAGCCCGATCATATCGTGTGGATGCAGGGCGGTGCCGGTGGCGTTGGCGGTTTCGCGGTGCAGATGTGCGCCAACATCGGTGCAGCGGTCATAACCACGGCATCGGAGCGAAATCACGAATATGTGAAGTCGCTGGGGGCTTCTTATGCCATCGATTATGCGAACGAAGATGTTGTCGCCCGAATCATGGAGATAACGAAAGGCCGGGGAGTGGACCGCGTCCTGGCAGCCGTAGATGAAGCCACGGCCGATCAGGGAATTGAAGTCCTGGCATTCAGGGGCGGACTTGCGACCGTTGCCGGTCTGCCGCAGCTCGCTGAATCGACCTTCGACAACGCAAGGTCGGTCCACCGGATAGCGTACGGTGGCGCCCACACGTCGAGTAACAGGGAAGCGCAGGTCGACCTGGCGCTTATGGCCGAAGAGATGATCGCACTGGTCGCCGAGAAGACGATCGACCCGATGATCGAGCAGGTGATCGGGTTGGGCGATATTCCTGCGGGTCTGGCCCAGCTTGAAACCCGGCATGTGCGCGGCAAGATAGTGGCCGAACTGGTGTAGCCGCGCCAACCCGCCGCCACACCCGACCCCTGTGGAGAGATCTGGGTGCAGCACACCGGTTGGCGCTACAATCCGGCTACATGGCTACCCTCCAGAAATGATTCAGAGCGAACGACCAGTTATGAAAATCACCGACATCAAGACCCATGTCCTAATGCCAATTCCCGGACTCGCATGGCTGTTCGTTGAAGTCGAGACCGACGAGGGGATCACAGGGCTTGGCGAATGCACCGACTACGCGGTAAACAACCACCTCGTACGTGGACTCGAAGCTGTGAAGCCGCTGGTCATTGGTTCCGATCCCAACAACATCGAGGAGATCTGGCAGCGCATCTTCCACGTCTACTCCGACCTCAACGGCCGCGGCTATGTATCTCACCTGATCAGCGCGATCGATATCGCGCTCTGGGACATCAAGGGCAAGGTCCTCGGCGCCCCGATCTACGACCTGCTGGGCGGGCCTGTTCGAGACAGCGTCCCGCTTTACACGCACGTGCGTGACATCAGCGCGGAAGCCGGAATCGACACCCTTATCGAGGAGGCTAAGCTCACGGTCGCAGCCGGGTACAAGGCGATAAAGACCGATCCGTTTCCGAATCGGCGGACAATGGGCGAGACCTTCTACGGTGCAAACATGGTCGAGCGTATGGAACCGAAAGCCATCGCAGAATCGGTCGAATGGATGGAGGCGCTGCGGGAGACAGTCGGCCCCGACTACGAAATCCTGGTCGATGCACATGCCCGCATGGACGTTGCCTCGGCGATCAAGGCGGCCAACGCGATCGAACACGTCGATCTCGTCTGGTTTGAAGAGCCTACCCACGTCGAAAGCCACAACTCGCTCCGCCAGATCCGCGAGAACACGAATGTCCCGCTGTGCGTCGGCGAACGCCACTTCACCCGCTGGGACTACGACGAGATTTTGCGCGACCGGCTGGTCGACTACATCATGCCCGACGTCGCGTGGTGCGGGGGTATCAGCGAGATACGCCGCATCGCTGCGATGGCCGAAATCCATTACATCAGGGTAAGCCCGCACGATGCACTGGGCCCGGTGGCGATCGCGGCCTCGTTCCATTCTTCGATGGTCATCCCGAACCTGTACCGCGAGGAATGCCTGCACACATGGTTCGAAGCCTTTGGGAAGATCGTCACGCCAATGTTCGATGTCCGTGACGGCTCGATCTACCCGAACGGACGGCCCGGGCTGGGGATTGAGCTGATTCCCGGGGCAATCGACGAGTTCGGCGTCGATGTCGATTCGCCCGAGGCACAGCCCGGCTGGTGGAACAAGGCCAACAAGGCGACCGGCGCCTGGGCCACGCCGGAAAAAGAGTAAATTCGCGAGGCCGCCTTGACCCGAGTAAGCCCGGCGCCCCCGGTGATTCACCCAACAAATAATCTCATGGTGATTTCACACTGCGCAGCGACTGAGCGGGTAGTATCTGGGGCAGTCTTACTCTCGTCCCGCTAAAATCAACTCGAACCGCACCTAGTCATCGGAGACCGACGTGGCTGACCAGAAAAAATTCCTGCTTTCCGAAAGCGATATTCCTACGCAGTGGTACAACGTATCGGCCGATCTGCCGACACCGCTCGATCCTGCGCTGCACCCCGGGACCGGGCAGCCCGCGGGGCCTGAAGACTTCGCCCCACTGTTCCCGATGGAACTCATCATGCAGGAGGTCAGCCAGGACCGCTGGATCGACATCCCCGATCCCGTGCGTGACATGTACCGCGTGTGGCGACCTACCCCGCTGATCCGCGCCACCGGGCTCGAAAAAGCACTCGGTACGCCCGCAAAAATCTTCTACAAGTACGAAGGCACCAGTCCGGTCGGAAGCCACAAGCCCAACACCGCGATCGCCCAGGCCTTCTACAACAAGCAGGAAGGCACAAAGCGAATCGTGACCGAAACCGGGGCGGGCCAGTGGGGCAGCGCGATCGCGTACGCATGTCAGCAGTTCGGCATCGAATCGAAGATTTTCATGGTGAGCGCGAGCTTCGACCAGAAGCCTTACCGCAAAACGATGATGCAGATCTATGGCGGTGAAATTGTGTCGAGCCCCAGCACCGAAACCGAGGCTGGGCGGACGATCCTGGCGCAGGATCCGAACTCGCCCGGATCACTCGGAATCGCCATTTCCGAAGCCGTCGAAGTCACGATGCAGAGCGACGATACAAAGTACTCGCTGGGTTCGGTGCTGAACCACGTATTGATGCACCAGACCGTGATCGGGCAGGAAGCCATCAAGCAGATGGACATGGCGGGTGCCTACCCCGACATCATCATCGGCTGCGCCGGTGGCGGATCGAACCTGTCCGGCATTGCTTTCCCGTTCATTCCCGAAAAAATTGCGGGCAGGGACACGCGGTTTATCGCGGTCGAGCCCGAGGCATCGCCTTCGATGACAAGGGGCAAGTTCGCTTACGACTTCGGAGACGCTATCGGCATGACGCCGTTGCTCAAGATGCACACGCTGGGCCATACATTTGTGCCGAACCCGATTCACGCCGGCGGTCTGCGCTACCACGGAATGGCGCCCCTCGTAAGCGCCCTGCTTGAAGCAGGCATATTCGAGGCCCGCTCCTATCACCAGAAGACCTGCTTTGAGGCCGCCGTGCAATTTGCGACCACCGAAGGGATCATCCCCGCCCCGGAGCCGACCCACGCAATCAGGGCGGCGATCGACGAGGCGTTGATCTGCAAGGAGACCGGCGAAGCAAAGACGATTTTGTTCAACCTGAGCGGCCACGGCCACCTCGATATGTCGGCCTATGACAACTACCTGTCGGGCGAGATGGTCGACTACGCCTACCCGGCCGAAGAAATTGCCGAGGCGATGAAGTCGGTGCCGCAGATGGGGTAGTCGCTGGCTCCGGGCGTGCGAGGGGTAAGCCAGGGTACGCCGCGGCGGATGGTCACCATTTGGAGATGGGGCGATTCGCGTCGGCCCATATTCGTTGGTCTGAGACGAAAGCCGTCGTCATTCTCAACTGGATTCAGGATGCCCCGCCCGTATCGTCAAGTTTTCAAACGTACCCGGCGCGGACGACAATAATCTGCGCCCGCGGAACTACCTGAAAATCAGCCCGCTGCCGACTATGCGTTAAACGCGCCGATAATCGCACCGGTCAAAGTGATGCCGACCCCCAGGTTGATCGCTTGCATCATCGCTAGCCGGTTCGGCTGCTGAGCGAACATGTACTGCGGCATTACTCGCGCCGCGGTCACACCAAAACCGACAATCGCACCTATCGCCAGGCCTGCCTCGAGGTTCCCGGCTCCGATCAGCAATGCCAGGGCAATGGTGGAAACCACCACCATGACGATCATGCCCGCGAACATCATCGGCATGTTGCCTGACTTCATCTTTTCGTCAGACATTCCGGTGTCTTCCTGCCATATCTTCAGGAAAGCGAACTTGCTGTACCAGATGAAACCCAGTGCCATGCTCGCGATAACCGAGACGACAACAGCGATCCAGTCGATTTCGGCCCAACCCCATTCGAAACCCATAGTGTTCCCCCGTGATGGTGCGAATCCGTCTGCGCGATATTTCGTGCCATTCGATCATCGCTGAAACATTGCAACGATTTCGCCGTAACTTTTCGACGATATTTGCGGATTCCGGGGATCATCGAGATTCTTAGAATCGGGAACCTGCAAGCCAAAATAGCCCTCCACAGCTTCAGCTATTCGGTAGAGTTCATTGCCAGCGCACAAACCAACCCCGGAGACATTTGAACTTGTCGTACACCCACATCTTTGCCGGAAATCCGTTCGACCGTGGTGACAAAGAACGCCGCGATGAAGAACTGCTCGCACGAATGATCCGGCAGGACAATGTGCGCATCCTCCCGTTCCACAACCTGAAGCCGCTGGTGAAACGAGAATCACAGGCCGAAATTGCATGGATCGGAAGCGATTTTCTGGAAGATCTGCCCGCAGAGGCCGGTGGTCCCAAATTTTTGGGGTTTGATGCCGATCGAAACCCCCATTTCGCGGTGGACGTTTCAAAGGTCGATGACCCATCGCACATCGCTGCGCTTGCCCCCGGCGCCACGTTCGTAGACGGCCGCGCCGCGGCGACCGAAATTCCTGGCGAACAGGCGGGCATTCTCGCACAGGCGAGGTCGAACCTGAACTGGCACGCCCAGCACCGGTTCTGTTCGGCGTGCGGCACCGAATCGCAGAGCCAGCGCGGCGGCCTGATGCGCCAGTGCCCGAACTGCAATTCCCAACACTTTCCACGCACCGATCCGGTCGTAATCATGATGGTTTACAGGGGCGACAAATGCGTGATGGGGCAAACGCAGGCCCGTTCAAATACGACTTTCTATTCGTGCCTGGCAGGTTTCATGGACCAGGGTGAGTCGATAGAAGAGGGGGTACGGCGAGAGGTAAAAGAAGAGGCCGGACTCGAAGTCGGCAGGGTCACCTACCACTCGTCCCAGCCGTGGCCGTTCCCGGCGTCGCTCATGATCGGCTGCCATGCCGAGACCATCACCGACGAAATCGTGGTCGACCCGGGCGAGATGTCAGATGTCCGCTGGTTCACAAAAGACGAAGTAAAGCTCGCCCTGGAAGACAGGCTCGAAGGCGTAAACATCCCCGGCCCGATCGCCATCGCCCACCACCTGATAAAGGCCTGGGCCTATGGCACCGCGAATATTTAGGAGTACTTAAACGTGGAAATCAGAACTGCCTTGCCGGGCGAAGGGGCCCAAGTCGTCGGTCTGATAAACGAGTTGATAGTTGAACTTGGTGGGCCAATGCTTCCGGTTGACGAAGCGATATCCACGACAGAATCATTTGTTGCCGACGAACACGACGGCGAAATCATTGTCGCTTCGCAGGGAGCCGAACTCGTCGCCGTTTGTACGATTACATATCAACCCTCGATCCGAACTTTCGGGAAGTACGGAATCATTCAGGAGATGTATGTCGTGCCAAAATTCCGGAGTGCGAACCTGGGTGCCCAAATTATCGAGAAGGCCATATCACAGGCAAAAGTGTGGGATGCCCAATCGTTGAATTGAGTACGCCACCAGACGGCGCGCGCGCCGAGCATTTCTATCGCAGCGTCGGGTTTGACCAGGTCGGCATACGAATGCGCTCCAAGCTGTAGCTACGACACATCGTCCAAGTCCGAACCGGTAAGCCTAACGGGCCCTACTCGATGAATTCGAGCCAGTTGCCTTCCGGGTCCTGCGCATAAACAATGCCGTGTCGGCCGTTGTCGGTCTTACGAATGATTGGCTCGGTAACAAATTCGACCCCGCGCGCGGATAAATCCGCGTGGATCTTCTCGACGTCCTCGACGTTGAAGCAGATGTGATTCGTTCCGACACGCGTCATATCGTCGTCGCGATCTGCCGACGCCGGCTCGTGGTATTTCACCAACTCGATCCTGTGGCCACCCTCGAAACCCACAAACACAAGCGTCCGGCGAGAGCCGGGGATACCGGTGTGATTGCCCTCCGGAGGCGCGTTCGACTCGACCCGGTTCAGTTCGACAAGCCCGAGGTCGTCGCAGTAAAAACTGACCATCAGATCGAGGTCGTCCACCACGATTCCCGTGTGATTGAATCCAGTTACCAAGTCGTGACCCCCTGCCCGGAATTTACATAGACGCCGCGATCATACTTCGACCGCGCTCCTACCGTGCATAAACCTCTACATCCGAGTTTGAAATCGAAATCGTGAACCAGAATGCCCGCCGACTTGGGAGCGGTGTAAGCCGGATGCCTTCGAGTTCGCCGGAAATGGCAGCGCCCGCCATGTTCCAGACTGCACCGGTCTGGACATCGGTAAACAGGCCGTTCGCAAACTCGAAGTCGAGTTGTCGGCCGTCTTTTTCCAGTACCGGTGAAAATACGGTTGCGATCGGGCCATCTCCACGAGAAAACACGACCACCGGTTCGCCGCCGATAACGTCGTTAACCGCGGCATCACCAATGCGAGCCGGGGGATACGCCCGTTCGCTCCCGTTGATTGCAACGGCAACAACAACCTCGGCAGGCCGTAGCGCATCACTCACGAGGTCGGTATCGACCGGGAACGGGTACCGGTCGTCGCCGCCATTCAGGTAATCGCCGTACGTCGAAAACGGATCCTGCAGGTACTGCGATTCCCGGGTGCCCAGCCCCTGTTCGCGTGCCAGGAGCCTTGTTGCCGGATGCAGCGCCGTCCAGTCGCCCCACGTCATCATTGAAGATGCCAGCGGAGCCAATCGAGTTCCGGTCATGGGGCCGACAATCGCCTCGCCGCCGGTCTGGAACCAGTACGAACCGCTTGCGTGATCGAACATCACGAGGTCGGAGTTGTAGAGCGCACTCGTGTTGCCAAATACCAGCACTTCGCCATCGACTCGCCGGTCGAAAACGACCCCTGAAGCGCACAACGGGCAGTAGGTGATCAGCACGGGTATGCCGTCGATCAAGTCGTTGACCAGTTCGTGGAAGTTCAGGAATTTGATCGGGTACGCGTAGGCCTGGCCGTCGTCGCTGACATAGCCGAGAATCACATCGTCCGGGCCGAGCCAATCGCCGTCGCCGGCATCCTCGTACTGCGCCGAATAGATCGGTTTGATGGCGTCTCGCAGTCGGTCGATCAGGGCGTTGCTGGCTGCCGACAACCTTTTGGAAGAGCCATCGAACGTGTCGAACACGATGTCGCTCAACTCGACCGAGTGGATGCTGCGTTCGAGTTCAGGTGGTGCCGATGATGTCGGCTGCGGTGCGGGGGTCGGCACCGGCGTCGACGTTGCCGTCGGCGCGACAGTCGGCTGATCTGCACTGACAGTGGGGGTATCGGGAGGTGATTGAGTGACCGGGCCGTCAGTTTCCGACTGGCACGCCATCAGCGCGATCATTCCTGCCGCCACCAACGCCAGACCGGCAAATCGCTTCGAAAAAATCGCCACGTCGAATTTGATGCAATCCCAATCCAACACGGTTTCGAGAACGGCGATGCTCTGCACCGGGAACGAATTACTTCGAACTGTCGCGGCGGAGGAGATCTCTGGTGATATCCATGTGGCCCAGGTGCTGCGCAAGTTCTTCGTAGGTGTGGATCAGTGCGGCGCCCTGGGTCCAGTTGTCGGGACCGCCCGAAGGGTTGTATCCGGCCAAGGGCTCGCGCGTTTCGGCAGGTCCGTCCACCATTGCAACGTCTTTGCGTAATCGCTGTTTGACTGCCTCGACCCGGGAGCGGATTTCGCCGGCCGTTCCTCTTGCGGCGAACTTGGCGGGACGATCGCGCGTTATGCCTCGATCCCCAATGAGGTTGCCCACCCAGTAGTCGATCACCCCGATGCAGTGGGTGAGAATGCCGTACGGGGAGTTGGCGTTGGGCAGGTCCGGTTTCTGGTTGGCGAGGTCATCGCCGAGTTCTTCGACGATCAGGAGCATTTTGTCGAGCGCACGGTCGATGAAGATGAGGAAGTCGTCCCGGTTGATTGAGAGAGTTTCTTGCTTTGACATGTGAAGGCAGGATAGCAGCCGGAATCAGGGGCCTTCGGCGCCGGCGCGAGCTTGCACGAGGCTGGGCATAGCGTTGCAACCGCTTGCGAGTGATCATGAATCCCATTCGACCCTTCGACAAGCTCAGGATGGCAGGTAAGCTCACGGTGCCAGGCGGGTTCAGGGTGACAGACAAACACAGCATGACAACACACAGCGTCTAGCCTGGCAGCACGTCTTTAAACAGCCTCAGCATGTTGCCACCGGCGATCTTCTCGATCTCGGTTGCCGTGAAGCCCGCGCCAACCAGCGGATTCCACAGGTTCGGTAGCTCGCTCGAAACTTCAAGATCCCTGGTCCACGAAATGTCTTCCTGTCCCGTGTTGCTCAGGTACGGCACATCTCTGTCGGGGTCGCCCAGCACCCAGTCGGGTCCCAGCCCGACCAGGTCGATTCCGCCAACACCTGCAACATATTTAATCTGCCTCACGACATCGGCAATCTCGGCCTGGACACCGTTTTCACCGAGCACGAGACGTGAGCAGAAATGCATGCCGATCACGCCGCCGTTGTCCGCCATGGCCCGTATCTGCTCGTCCCACAGGTTCTGCGGCTTGTTTGCGATGGCGCGCCCACCGGAGTGTGAGTTCAGGATCGGTTTTGAAGTGGTTTCGAGCGCATCGAGAATGGTCTGCGGAGCCGAGTGCGATACATCGACGATCATCCCCCGTTCGTTCATCTCTTCAACCGTCTGGCGTCCAAACTCGGTAAGTCCGGGCTGTGCGGGGTCGTCCTCTTCAGTCTGTGAGGCCCCGAGCCGGTTCGCCATCGCCCAGTTGAATTGAACGTGCCGCAGACCCATCGGAAACCAGGCGTCGATCAGGCCCGGGTCAGAACCCAGTATCTTGCCGCCCTCGTTACCGGCGATCACTGCAAGCTGACCCGCGGAGCGCGCTCTTTCGAGATCGGCAAATTCCCGTACGACCATGACTTTATTCGCCGGGTCGGCGGCGACCCCGTGCAGGTTGGTCAGGGCGGCGAGGCCACGGTCCCTGAACCCGTCGTAACTGTGAAAGGCGTGGTCGTACTCTTCCTGAGATGGCGCATCGATCCACGCGTCGACTGTGAGGTGCACGATCTTGCCGGACACCCCGCCCTCAAGATCGCGCAGGTAATCCTCGGGTCGCTGCATGTGGTCGTGCGCCAGGTAAACGGGGAAGTCGGGCAATCGATTAGCGCTCCTCGAGTTCATGTTGGTTGCGACGTACCAGGATTGCGGACTGGTAGCCGCTGTTCGCTGTGTTAAGAGCTTCAGCCATTTCTGTTTCTGTGCACTTGAACAAGATCTTGATTTCGACATCCATCTTGAACAAATCGACTGTGGCGAGTATTCCGACAACGCCGTCTTCGACCGTAGCGCTGCCGACCCAGATATCTACCCCACCACCATCAATCGCACCGGTATCTCTCAAGAATCCGTAATCCATCGGGTAGACGACAGCCTCATAGCGGGGATGACGGCTACCTTTCGGCCGATCAATCACGATTTCACACTTCTCGACCATCTGCGCAAGCGCGAGCCAGAAATCGTTCACATCACCAGCGGAGTAGTTTTTCAACAGTTAATCCTCGAGTTCAAGCAGGCTCACGAGGCCGTTGTGCCAGTCGTAGTCGTGCGGTCGGCGATCGGCGTTGATGGCCGGGTTCGACCAGTAGTACAACACGAGCGACCTGGCTGGCGCGTGGTACTCCTTTAGCAAGTTCCCAAAGTAATCAGTCATTCGACCCAGATACTGGCCCTTCTCGACGATATCGCCTTCTTTTATCGCCGGGTGCCACACGCCAGATATTTCCGCGTTTACCTGCGAGCGCCGGCCTTTGAGGGTTTCCTGATTCGGCCTTGCGGGCTCGCCTTCGAGCATTCCTGTCGTTCGCATGGCTGCCAGGTAGCCGTCGAAATGTATTGCGGTATCCGATTCGGTGGGTACGCCGTTCTTCCCGCACTCAACCCAGATGTTCGGTATCCCCGCGCTGAGCAGCGCAAGGCAGAACGGCGGAATAGATGCCTCGTCGTAGCGGGGCTCAACGTATTTCACATCGAACCCGAGAGCCAGCGAGAGCGATTTCTCGCGCAGTTCGTCCGGTCCCCACATTGGAACTGGAACCCAGGGAAACAGCGCCTGCGCCATCTCGCCAGCATGCGAATCGATCAGGTAATCGGACTCTTTGACCAACTCGAAAAGCGTGTCGATCAGCATGTCGCTGTAGGTGCCGCCTGGATTTCCGGGAAGGATGGAATGCACTTCCTTTTGATCGACCGGGTTCAGCTGCATGTTGCGTTCCATGAACGCACGGGTCGAGATCACCGGCACGATAAGCAGGGTTCCCGACAGGTCTTCGGGTTTCACGGTTGAAATCAGCTTCTGGGCGGCGAGGATCCCCGAGTATTCACCGGCGTGCATGCCCGACATCACCGTCAGCTGCGGACCGGGCTCCACTCCGCGTATGCGGGCGACCGGAATTTCCACAAGCTCGCCCGAATGGTGTTTACGGGTCACGATTCGCTCTTCGACACCGGGTTTACGAGACCAGTTTAGAGAATCGAAATCGACTTTTTCAGGCATCACAATTATCAATTCTTTTCAAAACGGTTAAACTTGCGCCGCCGCCCAAGAGCCTATCTCTTAACTCCCTCGCCCTCAGGGAGAGGGTTGGGGTGAGGGGGAACGGCACGTTGTAGGAGATGACCGTTCGACAGAATCTACTCCGCCGTCGAAAGCATTCCCCCTCAACGTAACCTTCTCCTCCGGCTGCACAGCGGCCTAAGTTCTCCCAAAAAAGAAGCTAATTGAACATCAAGACAATACGGGCAGTTCGCGTAAAACTGCCCGGGCTAAAAAGCGCTGCAAAGTCGCGTCGATCAGCCTGGTCGAAATCAGCGGTTCGCGCAATGCCCGTGAGCCTGTACCCGGAATATTCGCGACTGCCAGGCGAAATGCCCGGTGGCGGACTCGGTTCTGTGTGGGTGCAGGTGACCGCAGAGGATGGCACATGGGGGCTCGGCCAGGCTGCTTTCGGCGAGCCGGTGGCCGCTTTCGTAAACACGGTGATCGCCCCGATTCTCGAAGGCCGGAACTGCATGGCAATCGAGCACCTCAACGACCTGGTCCTCCGCGTTTCGCAGCGGTTCGGGACCTCCGGCACGGCTTCGACCGCGATGTCCGGCGTCGACCTTGCGCTCTGGGACCTCAAGGGAAAATTGCTGGGGCAACCGGTCTACGCGCTGCTGGGTGGGCCGGTGCGCGAGTCGATCACGTGCTACGCAACGTCTGACGACCTGGACTGGTCGCAGGAGCTTGGCTTTACGAAGTTCAAGATCACGAACCCGGCGCACTATTCCGAAAGCGATGCAGGCATCCGGGCTGTTGTCGATCACGTTGCGCAGGCCCGGGAGCAGGTGGGCACGGACCGCGACCTGATGATCAACCCGGTGATGTCGTACAACGTCGAGTTCGCACTCCGCCTGCTCGAAGAACTCAGGCCCTACAACCTGCGCTGGTTCGAAGAACCGCTCGTGCCCACCGACACCGAGGGTCTCGCTGAACTCCGACGCTCGGCTCCCTGGGTGGCAATCGCGACCGGCGAAGACCACCACGGTCGCCACGCGTTTTTGAACTTGATCGAAAAACGCGCAGCCGACATTCTCCAGCCCGACCTCAGCTGGGGAGGCGGGCTGACCGAGGCGATGAAGGTCCACACACTCGGGGAAATGGCAGGGATCGCCACCATTCCGCATGGCGGTGCCAACACGCCTTTCGGGCAGCACTTTGCGATGGCTGCCACCGAATCACCGATGGCCGAGTACTGGCTGGGCACAGATCCGGGCATCCCGCTGGAAGACACCGTCCGCATCCCCGGAACCGCAGTGCCCGTGAAGGGCGAACTCGTGCCTTCGACTGCGCCCGGGTTTGGCATGGAGTTTGAAGAATCCGATGTCAGCGACTGGCCAGAAGGGAGGAGTGGCTGAGATGAAAATCCAGACTGTTCGCTGCGTTCAGATCAACGCCCCGATCGTAAACTCCGATCCCGAGGCGCGGCGCGGGTGGAACGAGTACGCTACGCGCTCGCTGCCCGTCTCCCGATACGGTGAATTCTCCCGCGTGACCGGCAAAATGCCGGGCATAACTTTGCCAAATGTCTGGGTGCAGGTGATCGCCGAAGACGGTACTTACGGACTCGGCAGGTGCGCGGGTGGCGAGCCCGCGGCTGCACTGATCGACTACTACATCGCTCCGCTGATCGAAGGGCGGGATGCCCTTGCGATCGAACTGATCAACGACCTCATCTGGCGGTCTCATGAGGGGTTCCAGGGCGGCATCGCGACATCAGCGCAGAGCGGAGTCGACATCGCCCTGTGGGATCTCAAGGGCAAGCTTCTGGGCCGGCCTGTTTACGAGTTGATCGGCGGGCCGAGTCGCGATGCGATCGAGCTCTATGCGACTGGCGACGATCTCGAATGGATGAAAGAGCTGGGCTTCACGCGCTTCAAGATCAGCAATCCGTTTTTCTACGAAGAGGGCTCAGAGGGACTCGCAAAGCTCGAAGAACATGTAGCTCGGGCGCGGGAGATCGTTGGCGATAATGCCGAGTTGATGATCAACCCGATCATGTCGTTCAACGTCGACCTGGCACTTCGAGTTGCCGAGCGGCTCAGGCCGTACAAACTTCGCTGGTTCGAGGAGCCGCTGCCGGCCTGGGATTTGCAGGGGCATATCGAACTCAAACGCGTGATGACGTGGACCGCCCTTGCCACGGGCGAGCACCACTACGGGCGCAAAGCATTCCAGCAACTGATCGCAGCCCGGGCGGTCGACATCGTCCAGCCCGACATCGAGTGGACAGGCGGATTTTCGGAAACCCTGAAGATCTACACATACGCCGAAGCCGCGGGTATCGCCACGATCTCGCACACTGGCGCAAACTCCGGCTGGGGCCAGCACTTCGCGTACGCCATGCCTGAAGTGCCGCTCTCAGAGTGGTTCCTGAATACCGATGTCGGAGCGCCAATTGGCGGCAAGCTGCTGCCGGGCATCCCTGAACCGAAAAACGGCAGGGTGGTGCCCTCAGACGCGCCCGGTTTCGGGCTGGAAATACCCGACGAGTGGATCGTGCCGTGGGATCACTCCGGGCAGAAACGAGCGACGTACGTCGGGCGCTAGTCGATTAGCGCCGGGCCGTTCGAATTGTGCGTCGCCCTCAGACAGCTGGCACTTCAGTCACGTTCAGATTCATGAACCTCGGGCCGAAGAAAACGGGTTCGGACAGGTCGGTGTACCGATTCAAGTCGTCCCATTCGTCTGGGTAGAGCCGTGGCAGATCCGCGATGATTGACTCTGGAATCTGCAGACTCATCAGTGCCTGCTGCCAGATCGCCTCGTCCTCATCCTCAACCGGATAGTTGGGGTAGTAGGCCGATGAGATGCGAACAGGAATTTTTAACGCCGACATGCCCGCGATTGCTGTTCCCATCCGCTCGCCGCGCTCATTTGCCGGGCCATTCCATGCGGCGTCGAGGTTGTTCATGACATCGGTGTATGCCTGATCCACCGCGTCGAGAGCGTGCCGGACCCTGATGGCCGCCTCGGGATCGAGTGTTGCGTACTCGTCGAGGATTTTGCATAGCCGTCCGCAGGAACCGCCAGTGCGTTTATCACGACTGGTGACATGACCCTGTCGCCTCTGAAAAACGATTCCTCGGTTTCTGGGGTTACGTGGTTCAATTCGGGATTGACGAATTTCTTGCCGTAGTAAATCTCGGCGAATTTCGTGTAGTGCGATTCTTCGCCATCGAAGCGCTCATCGGCCAGCAATGTCGTCGATGTCGAACCCTCGCCCTGCTCTGTAATCAGGTCGAGGGCCAACATGATCCCGTCGAAATCCTCGATACTTTCGCAGCCAATGTCCTCTTCGATCTGGTTGCTGGAGCCACCCCTGGCGATCGCGGCAGAAATCTGGCCGCCTTCAGCCTCAAGGTGCGTGAAAGCCGCCCTGACAGTTTCGTAAAACCTGCCAATGGTCGGGTATTGCTCGTGGGCCACCTGGTCGGTTGTGAGGAAATTAGATATCAGGAAATCCGGGACTTCGACCCGCATGAAGTTCCTGATTTGCCTGTTTGAAAGCGGGGCGAGGCGGGCGTGAACATCAGGTTCCGCACCCCCCGGCAGGCCCTGTGATGGATAGGCCGGGTGCAGCTCCCTGATCTGGGGAACGCCGCCGATGGCGCTCAACATGTTGGCCGCGAGCGCCATGTGAATCATTTCTTCCATCACGATGCTGCGAATGAGGTTATGGGCCGTGTAGTTCTGAATCTTGATCGAGTACATGGCGAACAAGTAGAGAGGAAGCGTGGAGTGTTCCAGCTCGATCGCGTTCTGCAGGGCGTGCTTCAGGTGCTCGAGGTCCCACTCGTGGGTTTCCATCGCCAGAAAATCGCTTATTTTCTTTCTGGTCGCCAATTAACGCTGCCTCCTGTTTCGGTCACACTAGACCTCAAATTGGGTATGTCCGCAGACGTTCATTCTTCGGTGACGGCGGCAACCCGATTACTCCACATAGCAGTCTCATCTGACCGGATTCGATGCCGGTAGTGTCTCTCAACCAGGGTCTCGTAGGCTACGAGAAGTGCAAAGACGAGACTCACTGCAGATAGCAGTATCAATGCCTCGATCTCCTGGGAAACCCCGATAAGAGACCCGAGTGCCAGAATGGCAACCAGTCTTGGCCACGCCACGAATCCTCCGCATGTCGCCCGCAAGGTCATCTGTCCAATCAAGTAAAGGACGAGTCCGCCGCACAGGGCAACGGCAGGTATCGTGGCAAGGACCTCATCGGTGTGAGCGAGCGTTTTCTTAACACCAAGGCTCAAGAAAATACCACCTACGATCATCGGCAGATGGCTGAACGTGTACGCCCGTTGCGCCAGTCTTATCTGGATGGCACCGCTCAAACTCTTAAGGTGACGCTCCGCAGCGTGGACGTTCACGTCGAAGTACGTCCACCACATGGCCACGATAATTCCGAGACCGAGCAGGGCCGGAACGACAACGGTGCTGTCGATCTTCAGGCCAGACGCCCCGATTCCGATCGAGATCACCGCTTCGCCGAGTACGATTATGAAGATCAGTCCGTGGCGCTCTGAGAAGTGATGAGGTGAGAGCCTGAACCCGGATACATCCATTACCAGGTACCAGCCATACTCAAGCAAAAGTGCCCCGGCCCACCAGGCTTCGAGAGGTCCCCAACCGGAAATTGCTCCAATCAGAATGAGGGTCGGTCCGACGAGGGCTCCACGTGCGAGCAACAGCACGCCACGCAATAATCCATCGATATTTCGTGCGGCGATTAAGAACAGCACGAGCTGGAAAAATCGCACAAACGCGTATGCAGCCGCGAATAGAACGGCCGTGTCGTCGAAGGCACCGGGAACGGCGAGCGCAGCAACCAGCAATCCGCCCATTACGGAGAGCATTGCCAGCCGGATGGCTCCCTCATCGAGATCGATAGCGGTGCCAAGCCAGGCATACGACTGCCACGCCAGCCACAGGGCCGCGATCAATAGAACGCCCTGTCCAAGACCATTCCAACTCAGGTCGCTTGCAAGAAGCTGGGTTACCTGCGTGAACGCGAAGACGAAAACAAGATCGAAGAACAGCTCGAACGGTTTGACCGAGCGGTCACCCGGTACCGAAATCTCGGCAAGCTCAACCGGTGTGTCGGTGGATTCAGTCAATCTCTGATCGCCCCTGGACTTCGCAGACGGGTCCGAAAATACAGCCCCGGCGGATTGTAGAGATTGCGGCCCGCGATCGTCAACGCGTTGACCTAAAATGTCGCTTTATCCGGCATTTATTACGACGGATTCGGGAACATCCAGGAAATTCAGTTGAACTCAGATCAGAACACAGTCGTTATCGGTGGCGGAATCGTTGGGGCTTCCGTGGCTTTTCATCTTGCAAAGCGCGGCGTGCAGGTAACTGTTATCGAAGCTGACGAGCCTGGTCATGGGGCCTCCAGGGTTTCCTACGCGTGGATAAACGGCCGGGACAAGAACCCGTACCACTATCACGAGTTGAACCGCCGCTCGCAGGACATGTGGCGTCGGTTTGTTGACGAACTCCAGGCAGACGTCGGCCTTGTCTGGGGCGGCGAGATGCGCTGGACCGTGACCACCGAGGGCGCGGCGGAACTGAAGTCACGGGTGGCCGAGCTGCAGACATGGGGCTACTCGATTCGGGAAATGCCGGTCGAAGAGGCGTCAGAGATGGAGCCGGGGATAACTTTCGGCGATGCGAGATCAGTTTCCTATACCGATTCCGACGGCCACGTCGATCCGGTGCGCGTCACACAGGCCTGCCTTGCGCGTTTGATTGAACTCGGCGGTGTGGTAAAAACAGGCGAACGGGTGACGGACCTGGTGCACCAGGGCGAGGCGATCACCAAAGTCCTTACCGACAGGAACGAATACGACTGCGACCAGGTAGTAATTGCGGCCGGGGTGAAAACACCCGAGATCGCGATAATGGCGGGTCTTCAGATCGAAAACACACACTCACCCGGCGCGACCGTGGTCACTAACGCGCTCAAAACCCCGCTGTTCGACTCGATAAGCGCCATGCACACGCCGCGCGACGCTACGGGAGTGCTGCTCAACATGCGGCAACTTACCGACGGGCGGGTGATGATCCACGGCGGCACGCACGCCGGCTCGATCGCCGACGAATCCCTTGAAGACGCCGAGATGCTTCTCGAAGAAACCGGAAAGTATCTGCCGGTCGTTGAAAAACTGAATGTGGAAGAGGTGCGTCGTGCGCTCAGGCCGATGCCGCCCGACGGATTCCCGGTGATAGGTCGGCTGCCCTCGGCCCCAAACGTCTACATCACCTACACCCACTCGGGCGTGACCCTCGCCCCGATGATCGGGGAGATGGCTGCGCTGGAGATCACAACGCACGAACAGGTCGAATTACTCGCCCCTTACCGGCCCGACCGTTTCAAAAGCTAGCCGGAAATTTCAAACACGCGTTCGTCTTCAGCTGCAGACGAGTCACCCTCGTACAAAAAGTGTTCAACAGTGCCAATCGCGATCAGCCCGGCCAGGCCAATCACGAGGGTCACGTAGGCATGGACATCTGCGATAAAAACGATCGCCACCGCAGTGATGCCCGTCACGATCATTCGAGGGACGTGCCAGTCCCCTCCGGCTCGCTTTAGCGCCAGCCCCATGCCAACCACGAACAGCGCAATTCCGACCCCGAGAGCAATTCGTGCCTCGATGTGAAATGGCACTTCCGGGTGAACGATCCCTTCCTCGATCACCGCCCCAACGAAAATTATTCCAACCAGCATCGGGTAGTGAATCATGCTGAACGAATCTCGCGCCACGTTCGCCACCGCGCTTTCACTGAGCGACTCGAACAGCGAGTCCAGCTTGTCCTTTGTCCCCGCGAAATAAGTCCACCAGAGGCCAAACGTGAAAGCCAGGGAGGTGAGGGCAAACAACGTGAGTTTTGCGGTCCATTCACGACCGGCAACCCCGGCGGCGGCGATGATAAGGCCTTCGCCCAGGGCAATGATCACGAACAAGCCGTGTCGCTCACTGAAGTGTTCTCGATTGATGTTAAAGCCACCTGCGTCAGTCGCCAGGGTTGCCGCGACAAGGTCAATCGCAATTGCCCCGCCCCACGCCCAATACTGCCCGTCGCCTTCCAGTACGCCTCCGACAATGACCAACACGAGGCCGGGAAGAGAAAATGAAGCAAATCGGATGACCGTTTTTTTCTGGATCGGGTCGTGCCACGACGCGACCAGAAATATCGAGATGCCCATCAAACGCACGCCAACGTACGTAATTGCGAACAGGAACGCCCGGTCGTGGAACGCATCTGGTATCGATACCGCCATGGCAAAGGCAACCGCCGCGGCGCCGAGCGTGAATCGCTGCACCGTGTTGTGACGGGTGTTTGCGGCGTTTAGCGCCCAGGTGAACTGGCCCCATGCGAACCACACGAACCAGAACGCCAGCGCAACCTGCCCGACCGCGAGCCACGTGAACCCGTCGTGCAGCAGCCCAACCAGCTGGGTCACTGAAAACACGAAGATCAGGTCGAAAAACAGTTCGACCCAGGTGACCCCCTGGCCGTCAGGCGTCGCGACTGGATTCAGCGTCAATGCATTGGCCCCCCGACTCACCCACTGGAATGGTGCACCCGTTGCCGGTGCGCCCGCACCAATACTAAGGCAGCGAGGGAAACGACCGGCACCTTGTTGTATTTGAAACATTTCGATCGAGGGCTAAACTCTGGGCGCACACCGCCAGTCACCGAGGAGTAACGGCTGTACCCGCCTGTCTCTTCTCCACGGGGGAGAAGGCCAGGCAGAGGGGGAATGCTTCCGCCCTCTTCACGTGTCCCGCGGCAAATCGGCCGGAAAGAGAGCTAAATATGAAAATCACTGGAATCGATACTTTCGTTGTAGATGCCGGATGGCGTCCGTGGCAGTTCTGCGCGGTGCGCACTGACGAGGGTTTAACGGGTTATGGCGAGATGTCGGACGGGCGAAACCCGTACGGAATCGTCGGCACGGTCACCGATTTCCTGCCTATCCTCGAGGGGCGCGACCCGCTCGCTGTTGAAGCCCGCTACTGGGACATGTACCGATTGGCGCGGCAGTCACCGGGCGGCATTGCGGCCAAGGCCATTGCCGGAATAGAACTCGCCCTCTGGGACATCAAGGGCAAGTCGCTCGGCGTTCCCGTCTACTCGCTGTTTGGCGGCCCAACCCGTACGAGCCAGCAGGTCTACTGGTCGCACTGCGGAAGTTCGCGTGTTCGCAACCACGAGCTTATCGGGGTGCCGCCGATAAATTCGTTCGAGGCCGTTTCGGAACTGGGCGCGGAAGTCCGCGAAAAAGGTTTTAAAGCCCTCAAGACGAACATCAACTTTCCCGGTGATCCAGCCCGTAGTTACGTCGGCGGGTTCAGTGGTGGAGCGGGGACAACCGACCAGAACGTCACGAAAGAAACCCTCGACCACATCGAAAAATACATCGGTGCGTTTGAAGACGGCACGAAGGGCGAGGTGCAGATCGCGCTCGACCTGAACTTCCACTTCAAGCCCCTCGCGGCCCGCCAGATCTGCAACGTGATGGAACAGTTCAACACCATGTGGGTCGAGGTCGATATGTACGAGCCGGTGGGTCTGGCGGAAGTGAAGGCCGGGACCAGCGTTCCGATTACCTCTGGCGAAAACCTGTTCGGCATTCGCGACTACCGACCCTATTTCGAGAACCGGTCGATGGACAACGTGATGATCGACGTGCCGTGGAACGGCTTTTCACGTTCGCGGGACGTTGCAATGCTTGCCGAAAGCTACGAACTCAACATCGCCCCGCACAACTACTACTCGCACCTATCGACCATGCACTCGCTCCACCTGTGCGCAACCGTGCCGAACGTCAGAATCATGGAGGCCGACATCGACGACGTGCCGTGGAAGGACGAACTCACCGGCGGCGCGCTCGACTACACCGGCGGCGAATTGCAAATACCGACCAAACCCGGCTGGGGAGTGGACCTGGACGAAGAGGTAGCGAAAAAACACGTCTGGCAGCCAGGACGCGGGCCGGGGTTTTAGGGGGAATAAACTGAGCACAAAACAATCCGATAGAGGTGGAATAAAACGCGGCGAGGTAATTCGCGTCGTTAACAACTACATAGGAGTTAATGGTGGCTATCTGGGAGATTTCAGCTACCGTTCCCATGAAGAGTTCTACCCTGCGTACTGCGATCTAGACATAGACCCAAATCAGTATCAGGGAACCACGCGCCAGAGATTTAGCGAAATTCTGAGTTCTCAGCCGCCTCAAAATCAAGCGAAAATATTGAGAGGTATCCTCGACTTATACCCGGTTAGTAGCTCAGACATGAGAACCGAACGAGAGGCAGGTGAGATTTCGGCAATCATCCACCGTCTACAAGGTAGCGTTGTCGAGCTCAATCCAACAATCGGATCCACTCGATCGGCGTTACAAGCCGCACTGGATGAGGCTCAATCAAGTATCCAAGGTGGTAATCCTGCAAATGCAATCGATCGAATTCACACAGCATTTCACGCCTATTTAAAGGCCGTGTGGGACGAATTAATGTGGAAATATGATCCGCTGGACGACGTAGGAAAGCTATTCCGTAATCTTGTAAAAAACCATCCAGCGTTTAGTGGCCAGACTGTGCGTGGGCGGGACATACAAAAAATTGTCAGAAGCATGTCAGCTATCGTCGATGGACTAAATCCCATTCGAAACAAAGCTTCTTTGGCCCACCCGAATCAAGACCTGTTAGATAAGCCAGAAGCAATGCTCTATTACAACACTGTGTCCACGTTGATCCAGTATCTAAACGCCAAGCTTGACCGCGAATGATCACCACCTACTCAAACGCACCCACTACATCTATCAGTTCGAAATCGCTGTGCCGCTCAACATGTCACCACGTTCCCTTCGGCCCGGTTGGGTGAAGACGGTATGCAACGAGCATCAGTCATACGCAGGCGAAAATATCGCATTGTGATAACGTCTGCCGAGTTCGCTAGCTGCGCCATTTCATTGAAAGCACGGAATCAGATTGGCGACCGAAGCCGAAACCCCCGAACCGGCCACTGAAGACAAACGCTCGCCGCTGCGCCGACTCTTCACGTCGCGCAGCTTCATGGCCCTGTTCATATCGAACGCCCTCGGCTTCGGTGGCGAGCAGATGCGTTTGGCTGCCCAATCGTGGTGGATCCTCGACGAAGGCGGCTCCAAAACCGAAATGGGCATGGCCGCCGGACTGCGGGTTATTCCGGTCGTGCTCATCAGTCTTTACGCCGGGGTAATGATCGACAGAGTTGGCGGAAAGCGGGTATTGATCCTCGAACGCCTGCTGCTTATTTTCCTGGCCATCGTGACTGCACTGATATTGCTTATCGACCAGGTACAGATCTGGCATATCGTCGTCCTGTCCACAATAGCGGGGTCCACAATTGCCCTGGGAACGCCGGCTACACAAACACTCGTCCCGCAAATCGTTCCAAAAGACCTGCGCCAGTCGGCAAATTCGATTAATCAGCTCGGATTCGCACTTGGCCGGACGCTGGGGCCGTTGCTGGCTGGAATTTTGATCGCCGTACGCAGCGCTGCACTCGCCCTCTTTGGTCTCGCAATCGTTTACGTGGTATCGCTGGTTGCGACATTCGGTATAAGAGCGAAACATCGGCCGACTGCAACTTCTGATTCCGCGACTCGGCAAATAGCCGATGGGCTTTCCTATATTCGGCAGACGCCGGTTCTCATGTGGACCATCCTGATGGCGTCAGAGGTGGTCCCGGAAAACTGAACAGTGGGACAAGTGGAATCGCTGCCTGAGTGAGGCATCATAGTGCCTCAAGAAACAGGAGCGAGAAATGACCAGACGACCCCGCCGTAACCACTCGG
>Ga0066376_10000668_pt1 | contig 32268 bp, 27 predicted proteins | sample Knorr_S15_td_Bot_FD_77009 | JGI IMG/M metagenome (GOLD analysis project Ga0066376, IMG submission 77009) | Marine microbial communities from Southern Atlantic Ocean transect - Knorr_S15_td_Bottom_ad_5009_LV_A | ecosystem: Environmental > Aquatic > Marine > Oceanic | place: Southern Atlantic... | reverse complement strand
TAATTCAACAATCATAATTCAACAATCACCATTTTTAAAACGCCTGTCCCAGCCCAAAGTAGAAAAAGATGCGATCATACAACGTCGTCAACTGATTATCGAGGTCACCCTTGTTATGAAAACCGATATCACCACGAATCAATCCGATGGGCGAGGTCACCCGAAGGCCACCGCCGAGACCCACCTGAATGTCGTCCAGATCAAAGGAACCGACCGTCTTGCCGACACCGCCCCAATCGATAAAACCAGCCAGCACTACACCCGACAGGGAAATACGAATCTCATTCTGTGAGCTGACGGCAATGGCCCCGCCTTCCGGCTGTCCTATTTGATCGATACTGAATCCGCGCACGGAACGGTCTCCTCCTGCATATAATATTTTATCCAGAGGAATCAACCCGTGACCCAGCGCACGAACGTAGCTGATGGAGAACGAGGTAGCAAAATCCGGAAAATTCTGTATCGGTATATATTTCTTTATTAAGGCACTCAGCGTCAACGTAGAGTTCTTATTCTGGGACGAACTGCCCAGTAATGGACTGGCGATATTTACCTGGATCTGTCCTAAGAATCCGGTACTGGGACTCAGGATGTCATCCCGTGTATCGTAAAGAATGACCTGGGTCAGACTGCCCTCACGTCGTGACCGCAGGCTGTCGGCTACCGAACCGCTCTGTAGGATCTGAGTCAGGGAATCTGATAAGGATAATATCTTCACCTGCTTGAGCGTATAGATCGACTGGCCACGAAAGGCGCGGGAAATTTCACGGCTGGCACTGATGGCGATACCGATTTCCCGTTCAATATGACTGATGCGGTTCCGTCGGGTAAAGAATCCTCGAAGGGTACCGGTTGTACGCGTCTCAAACAGCCAGGGTTGTGAGACCCCGGCATCCACCTGCTGAAGTAATTCACTGATTTGTCCATTCGTCCCGATGGTAATGGCGCGCCCCAGCCAGTTCCGATAGGCGAGGCTGTAGCTGGCACGGAACCGTTCTACCGAAGCGAAGCCGCCACCAAAGCTGAATTCACCGCTGGGTAATTCGGTCACACTGACGAGCAGATCGCGGGTAGTGGACGACGAATCGTTGCGGATCGGCTCCATGCGGGCGCTACGAAACAGGCCGGTTTGAAAAAGACGCGTCTGACTGCGGGCCAGTTTGTTATTATCGTAGAGATCTCCCGGCTTGATTTCCAGTTCTCGGATTACCACGTACCGCTGGGTCTTTTGAAGCCCCCGAACCTGAATCTCTCCTACACGTATCGGCTCTCCTTCGACGATGAAAAAGTTCAACGTAATCGAATGGTCTATCGGATTACTCTCCGGTTTCATATCGATACGGACGTCAAGCAGTGCATTGCGGTTCGCAAGGGCCTGTATATTGCGCTTATCCGCAGCGGCCAGCAGCCGAAAATAGGACTGTCCCTCCCGCGTCAACAGATTACGCCGGATTTCCGCGGCCTCCAGATGGTTAAAACCGATCAGATTCACCTTTTTAACCGTGTACCTCGGCCCCTCATCAATGACGATGCGCAGGAGAACATGATCGACGCCGTTAGGATTCTGGAACTGTCGTGCACGTACATCAAGAAAACCACTGTTCCTGTACACATTTTCAATCGCTTCCAGGTCACCGATCAAATCAGAAAAATTCAACCGATTTTTACGAATCAGCCCACCGGATTTGTTAATCATTAAACTGCGGATGCGTTCGCTGTCGATTGCAGTATTTCCTTCAATAATAATCTGGTCTACAATAGGATTCCGCTGGGCAGAGACAGGACCGGCCGAAAAAAGAACCAGTATGAGTCCCAGACTGATCCACCATATGAACAGGTGTATATAGACCGGATTACACATGGGCCAGCCGACATGAACTTTCATTTGCCCACGCGCCCATTTGTACTTTCCTGAACAGTCATTCAATTTGCTGCAAAGCACATCACGCCTCAACGGAACCGGAATTTCACTTTGAGATCTATGCCGTTTTGCGGACGCGTGCTGATCTGGTCCGTGAACGTTTCGATGAATAAAAAGTTGGTGAGCTGGTATCCAACACGCAGATTGTATTCCGATGAGTTCAACAGACGGGTGAAGGTCACCTGAGCACGCCGGTTGATTCGCTTGCTGAGGGTGACCTGGATGGGGGATCTGGTTTCATTCCCCTTCTGGTCGAACAGGTCGCCTTCGATGCGCACTTCATCGAGATGCAACAGTTTTTCCGCGCCGGTCCCCCCGGCCATGAGAAGCGCCCGATTGCCCAGCCCCGAGACGGCATCGGCCGCCCCGGTCGTTGTGATTCCCGGCAGTCCGAAGGTGAGAAGAGAAATCACCTCTGGACCGACCAGCGTGGCCGCCGGGGTACTCGATGCGCCGGTCTCGATCGGTATCGCCGTCATTTGCGCTGTCGCCTGGGAAAGGGGACCCGACATGGTCAGATCCACATCGTATTCCAGGTTGTATATATCTCGAACCCTTGTCGCACTGGCCTGTATCGTGATATCAGGATCAAGCTGTTCGAGGGGATAATCCAGCAGCGCATCAAAACTTTCCAACGGGGTACGCCGGTTAAATTCGAGACGGCCTACATCCAGACTGAATGTGGTGTCCAGAAATTCGATCTTACCGTTTTCCTTCGCTGTGGCATTACCGGTAACCAGTGGATTCTGGACGGTATTGGAGAAGGCCACGCCACCTTCCATCTCAAGATCAGCCAGGTCATTTTCAATCACCAGATCCGGAATATCGATTTCCACATCAAGCCGTATGCGCTCCTGAAACGGGTCGGGTTCTGCCGGGGGGCGGATAATCGTGTTGTCAAACAGGAAGGTGCCCAGATTCAACGGGTGCATGACCGTTCCCGTGACGACGATAGGGGTGTCTCCGTTGGAAATCAGCGACTGTTCTCTGTCACCCACCCAGGACAGGGTGCCGTTGACGGTAAGTTTTGAGGAGCCGATCAGTTCAAATTCCGCCAGGCTCATCGTCGCATGCGTTTCCGTTTCGGAGAACGAGAGGTTATCCAGAAGAATCCGGCTGTTCAGATGGATCTTTCCTTTGCCGGCTTTTACCTCAACCGGCAGCAATGTGAACTGGCTCCCTTCTACCTGAATACGTAGTTCCGCCGCTTCGAAGAGCGGATAAATATCACGAATCTTAACCCGACTATCCCGAATGACTATATCCCCTATAGACCGTGGGGCCATGGGCGAGCCTCCGACGGACATCAGAATATCCGCTTTGCCCTCTATGCGTTCCAGTTCATAGATTACGCCACTTAAAAAAGCCAGATCGACCTCTTTTCCTTCCACAGTTAAGGCGAGATCACCCAGCGGTAAAGCATTATCGGCTGCATTTTCCGGATCGAACGGGATGGACCCATAGGCCACCAGCGTATTTTCACCCGTCCAGATCTGCAACGCGTGAATCACAATATCCCGGTATTCATACACAACACGTCCTGTAATACTATCGATGACCGCATCATTATACAAAACCTGATTCAGGACGAAGCGCGTATCTACTGCCAGGTCTTCCGGCGGACCGAAGATATGGATCCGACTGTTCATCATACCGCTTAACGGCAGATCCACATTGGCCAGCGCCAGGACGGCTTCCATGGTTATATCTTTGCCCAGGATGTTGAAATCGGACTCCAGGTTGTGTGCCTCATCGGCGCGGTATACGAGGCGACCATGCGCCGTGAATCGTCCTCGTTCATCATCCGGCTGATCAATCCTTCGGATGACCATCTCCAGAGAATCCGTTTCAATATATCCGGCATTAAAGGCCAGACGAATCGGCCTGGTGCTGAGCAGCTCATTTTGTAACCCGAATAACTTGAGGGAATCCAGCACAACGGTCCCTGTCAGGTCCTCCGCGTTCGTGGTTGATCCGGTCAGATTGACCTGCCCCCGGATCAGACCGTCCAGATCGGCAGGCATAACCTCGATAAATTCACGCAAGGGCGCTACCGCCAGATTGTCCATGACAAGCGATGCGGTATATCGGGTATCTATGGGCGTCGAGTCCCCATCGGCCACCACCCATCTGAGGTCATACGGATAGGATAACGACCCAGTCGATGAGCCTAAGGGCGTGTTAACGGACAGGGCGGGAATCTGAAGCAGCCGGTTTTCGTATAATACGGAAGCGGAAATCGTCCCGAGTTCATTGGTCTTATTGCCGATCAGATACTGTACATCCGAGGTGGAAAAAAGACCGTTGAACAGCGGATCGCTCGGAGAGCCGGTCAGTGAGAAGAGGCCGTCGATAGATCCACCCAGCGTTCCGTTGGACACGAGAAACGGAGATAAAAAATCAAGCTGAACGCCTTCCAGCATCGCTTCGATATCGACCAGGCCATCCGGCGCAAGACTCGCAATGCCGTTGAGGAGCATATGGCCGAAATCCCCTTCTAATTCAATATGATTGATCGTAATGAGCTGGTGATCCAGCCTTATGGTAGAAGGCGCGGCAAAGTGCAGATCCCGACCATCCACGGTCATAATCAGAGAATCCAACGCCACTTGTATGGTAGACCGATCAGGAAAGGCGGCAAAACCCATGGCCTGCATTCGACCACTGAACCGGCCGGCGCTCCCTTCGATCGGTCTCTTGGACAAAATAGTCAGCAATGGAGACAACGAGGCCCGGTTTACATTTATCCGTAGATCATAAGGATAGCTTTCCGTCAGGCTGACCAGCCCATCGGCCACCACGGAAAAATTAGGCGTGACGACCGTGAAACTGAGGTCTTCTTCCTGCACCGTCATCGCTATGCTGGTCGTCCCTAAATTTTCGTCGCGTATCGTGAGATCCTGAAGCAGCCCATTCCCTTTGAAGATCGGCCTTCGAATCGTTCCGGATAAGTTGCCTTCTACTCTGGCAATGGCATCAAGACCTAATCCGGAATCACCGGTCATATAGTCTTTCAGACGTAAGTTCTGCGTCTTCAGGGTCCCTGTGAGCGCCTGATCCCCGGTTAAATGCGCCTCTGCCGTAAAGACCAGTTTGGTGCTGTCGAGCCTGACATCAAGCCGGGCTCTTTGATTTTCATCCAACAGACCACTAATTTCAAGATGGCCTAACGGAATATCCGCATAAGACAAATTTCGGATCTCACCGCTTACTTCTACCGTGAATTGTTGCAAAGTGCCTTGCAGCCTGGCCGTCAGTTCGGCAACACCATGGGCCAAAGAGTCACCCAGCGTAGCCAGAAAGGCGCTGACTTCCGGGATAGCAATAGACGCGGTCAGGTTGGCTGTTCCGCTGGTATGCACCGTCCCTTCCGCCTCCAGACTGGCCGTTGCACTGCGCGCAGCAAGATGAACCCGCCCATCCAGATACCGGGCCTGTGCGTCAAAATTATTTACAGAACGACCATCCACCAGGACGAGTGGGGAAGAGGCATGGAACGTGCCATGATGCGGCGGTCTATCAAATCCTTTCCCTTCTATATCCAGGGCCATACGCAGATCGCCCGTCAGGTATCTGGTATCACCCATAAGTGTTGCAGACAACGCCTCAAGGGTGAGCGTAGAGGAATCTATCTGCAAACGATAATCGAACACCGGCCTTGTCATGTCCAACAAACCTTTACCGCCGATCCAGCCGGCCTCGTGCTTGCCCCTGAACCGGTCGATAGTAAGCACCTTCTGGTGATAGGTAAGATCGATCGAAGCCAATTTAAACACGCCGATATCCGTCTCCATTTTTGGAGCCTCCAATCGGGCATTTACAAGTGGATCGGCCAGCATGCCATGTAACGATCCACTCAGATGGAATAAACCATCCAGCGGCGCATCCGTCCCTAAAAGCCTGGTAATAGAGCCAATCCGACCCGTTGCCCGGATATCGAGCGCGGCCGTTCTCTGTGTAATAGAAGGCATCGTCCCGGTGACATGGAACTTTAACGGCGGTGAAGCGGTGGCTTCCAGCGTCAGGTCGTGAATCGTGAGGGAATCCTGATCCAGATGGATATTGGCATACAGGGTTGAAATGTCATCCTTAAAACTACCCAGCACAACAGACGCCCTGTGGGTGCCGATCAGGGCTTTGATCCGAAACGGCTTCTGTATTGAGGCGCGTACAAAGATATTACTCGCCCGCAGCGTGGTAGAATCCCGCGGGTTAAAATATAACAGACGCCCTCTGGCAATCTGAATGTCGGGCATGGCGATCGGCATGTTCCGCGTAACGTAGGATGCGGCAGATGGGGTGGGGCGGGGTTCTACCGGGGGGGGCTGATCGTTGCTCAGCAGAGCATCAATGGAATTTTTCCCCTTACCGTCCGCATTTTCAATGACGGTGAGACGAAGCCCGTCGATAGCTACTTTATATAAAGGCGCCTGCCGGAAAATCGTATCCCATAGACTGAATGAAATCCAGATTTCACTGGCGCCGACCACCTCATACCCGCCCAGGCGATCCGACAGTTTCAGAGACACATTGTGGAGAATCAGATGTTTCTGAACGCCCCCTTCCGCCCGCTCGATGGTCAGGCGCCCATTCAGCCTCTTATCGGCAGCCCATTCAATGCCCTGAGTGACCAGATTCAATCCGGACTCGGTGCCGAACAGCATCAATATACCCAGGCTCGCCGTTACAGCGATTAAACCCAGAAAACTGCCTATCCACAGGAGATACCGTACCATAATGCCTTCCTGCCATTGTACGCGCACGGCGCGCCGTGCGCCCTACAAACGCCCACCTGCTCTATTCTTACCCAATAACCCCATTATGGAAGACGCAAACCGGGGTCATAAGGTTGCGTCCACCCACCTGCCTACTTGCCCACCTGCCCAATTTGTTGATTTGTTGATGGATGCCGCTTCGCTCGCTGTGCTTTTTGGTGATTGAAATGCCTACTGCCTACCGCCTACCGCTTTCTATATCGCCCGTAAGTTCCAGAATATAGAGAAAGATGTATCCGGTAGCAAGGGCTTTGGAAAACAGGATAAAACGAGGTCGGAGGATGATCCCGCCTAATCAAACAACTTATGGATAAACCGCGTCCGGTGTGCCTGGGAGGCCCATTCCATGTATCGGCGGACATCCTGCTGTAGTTGCCCGCCGGCATCGTGTTTCGGGTCATCTGCATATCCCAGACGACGCGCAAGAAATAAAAACGGTTGGGAGTGTCGATCCGGCAGGATCAGATCTTTGGCATGACCGCGAACGATGCGCAAGGCATTGATCAGGCGTCGTAAAAAAATATAGGCTTCACTGAGTCTGTTGTAATCCTCGTCGGGGATATGACCGGCTTGATGGAGAGCCACCAGCGCGTCGATGGTATTGGGACTACGAAGTGCAGGATCATCGACGCCGTGGAGAATCTGCAGTTGCTGCACATAATATTCGATATCGATGACCCCACCATAGCTGTACTTTACGTTGATGGTGCCTGATTTTACCAGTTCGTTATTCTGCCTTTCCCGTATACGCGTCAGCATATTCAGATCAAGCGGCTCGCGACTGAATACAAATGCGCTGCGGGCTGCTTCGACCTGCTTTCTCAATCCGGGTTCCCCGCCGATAGCTCGCAGTTTTATCAACGCCTGTCGTTCATAGGGCAGTGCACCGCCCTTCTCGTTAAAATATTCATGGAAATTGTCGAGTGATGAGGCCAGCGCGCCTTTATCCCCGTAGGGACGCAATCTCAGATCAATCTCGAAAATCCCTTCCCGACGGGCCACAACGGTGTCGCAGATCATACGGACAAGCCGTTCGTAATATTGGGAGTTATGCACCGGGTTCGGGCCGTCTGTCATCCCCTGACCGGTGTACACGAACAGCAACTCGATATCCGACGCCCATCCCAATTCCCGTCCGCCGCATTTACCCAGCGCGCAAATACAGAATTCACAGGGCGCTCCGGAGTCAAGGCGGGGACGCCCGTAACGCAGTTGCAGTTCTGCATCACAAATCCGATACGCCGTATTAAGGACCACTTCCGCCAGGGTCGTTAACGCCCGGGCAAACGCCCGGAAATCCTCTTTTTTTGCCAGAATCTGGCCCATGTCAACCCGGAACATCTCCCGGTCTTTATATTGATTTAATACCTTCTTCTGCCGGTCGTAACCCGTGATGCGATCCATCCTGGCCGTCAACTCCGTCTCCATCTGATCCCCAGATTTCCAGGCAGCGACGGTATTAATGTCCTGAAGGACCGGGAAAAGATTCTTATACTGCATCCGTAAAAAATCTTCCCACAGAAAATCGCTTGTACCAAATATCTGGGCCATGGCGCTGATCACATGCTGCTTTTCCATCTGAAGGAAAATCTCTTCCATCTCGCGTCCGGATTGCACATTGGTGAGTACCTGATCAATCAACCGATTAAAATGCTCCAGCGCCTGAGCCGGATTCGGCGCCCTGATCAACAGATGGGTGAACTGCTTGATGAGGGCGATAACGAACCGCAACTCATGCAGCTTATCGGTATCGGTAATCTTTTCGCCTGTTCGATTCGTCACGTCCACGGTATCCCGTACCCCGACGTCGGGCGTTTCGATGCCGATACGGACAATGTTGATATGACGCAGCGTCAGGGCGGTAGACAGGGCATAGAGAAAAGCCGGCGTATCCTGTCCTTCAATCTGCAATCTGGTCGCGTGCGGTGTGGCCTTATTGTCAATGGAGATTTGTACCGGGAATAACGGCATCGCTACGGTGTCCGGCGTCCGGCGTAGATAGTCTACGACGCGCAGGTTGATCTGCCTTTGCACGTCTTCGGCCTGATGGGCTTTCAACTGCCGTAACGCGGCTTCAAGATCCTGATGGAAGACCGCCCAATCCGGTGATGCCGGATTCGCAGCACGTACATGAAAAATATCGACGATCTTGCGTAACTTCCGCAGGGAAGAGGACGTCATGTCGCCGGTTGATGGGGCGATACGAGCACGACGGCGACGCGGATCAGGACGACGGGGTCTCTTTGCGGACGCGGCGGGAACGGCTGACGGCATCATACCGGTATAAGTAAATACATCGCCATCCACAATTGCCAGACCATGGGCGACAAAGAGCCCTGAGATCGTAGACACCTCGGCCATATAGTCGAATGCAATGATCGTGATACACCATTCTGAGGGACCGAGCGGATCGACGTGCACTTCCGCCAGATTGTCCGCGCTCAATCGGTTGATCATATCAATATGCGTTTGAATCGCATCCGCCTGGTAGCGCTCGAAATAGCTGATGTCCATCCGCTCCAGATGATCCCGGATCAGCGTGGCGGGCAAATCCGTGGCATTCAGTTGTTCCAGCAACACCTTGGAAGAACACCAGGTATTTTTATTTTTTGTTACAGAACCCATCAATCCTCCCGAACACCCACCGCGATACATTCCAGCGTATACACGCATCGCCCGTCGGACCGGTGGTGTTCGTTGACAATCTTCCATCGCGCACGATCATCCAAATCCCGGGTGTCGCCCACCCCCCATTCGGGAAATGTAGGCAGGTCGATATTGATCATGCTTAACCCCCTCCATTAACATTCAGTAATAATATACAAAAGTTTAGACAATATGCACCAGATTCTTCGGGATCATACCGAGCAGATAAATCGACGTAAACACCAGGTCGGAAACGATGTGCCGCGAAGGCCAACTTGCTCGCCTCCTCTGACCGCTCTCTTATCTACTGCTATCCGAAGTTGTATCCACACGCCTGACTTCCGTCACATGCGCGGTAACATCTCGATCAACATCAGTGGGATAAGTGTAACCCAGGTGTGTCCCAACCTCAGAGGTCAATCGCCTGAATACCTCCATTATCTTGAACATGGCGTTCCAGTTCTCTTCAAAGTCAGCGCCCGCTAACGTCGCTTCGATTTCCGACCAGATATCGGGATCGAGTTGTTGTTTAAACCATCGGCCCACGGCTCCCGGGTTGGTCTGCCAGTTCTTCTGGATACCTATCAGGCAGCCAGATTGGGTTGAACCCGATTCATCCGCATTCAGGTTTATCCGGCGCTGCTGGTTCGAACGGTCGCGGCCGGACTTGCCCGAGGGTTGCCGGGAACCTTTGCTCAACAAAGATATGATAGAACATCTACGAATTATCTTCGACTACCGGAACGATAAAGAGTCACAGCTTCTGAAAGCTGTACGAAAATACAGAAATGTGAAGCACATCCATGAACTCTACGGCCGTCGTCAAGTGGATGCGTTCATTGAGGATTTAGACAGAAATAATCCAGAATTCAACCGCCTGGCATAAAAAAACTCTATATTACTTGACAAGCCGAACAAAATTTATATTATACAAAGGAAAGTTTGGCTACCCAAACTTTTTATTGTGTTAGCGAAAAAACGATTGCCATAGCATATTTTTTGTTGAGGTATGATAAAAAGCAAGGTATGACTTCATCGACTCACCGCATGGTCTTTCAGGGTCTGACCAACTCGCCTTGAGGCCCCATGAGTCTTAGAGATTGTTTGATGTAAACACCCTCTAATATAAACGCGGGAGGACTATGATGGATATTTGGAAAGAGTTCGAGCACAACGAAATAACCCATAGCGGGGCCCATTACCTGATGACGATCCATAAATTGATCGATGAGGGAGGATACGCCCGGGTGTCCGATGTGGCCCGGAGCATGCACATCACACCGGGCAGCGCATCGATCATGATCAAGTCTCTCAAGGAAAAGGGATATTTGGAAGAAGATCGAAACCGGTTCTTGAGACTGACGGATGAGGGCGACCGGTTAGCTCAGTCGGTCTCGTCACATCGTCAGACACTGATTACCTTTCTGCAGGATGTATTACATATCGATGCGGAAAAGGCGGAAATCGATGCCTGCAAGATCGAACATCTGATCAGTGCTGAAACGGGCGATCGGTTGGAACTTTTCCTCAAGTTTCTCTTATCGGGTGAACCGGACGCCAAAGCCTTTCTGAAGATGTATTGGGATACGTTAGAAAGTGAATTGAAATCGGCATGAAGCATATTGTAACAGGTGATGTTTTTCTGGACCGAAAAAAAAGGGACTATCGAACCTGACCGGCAAGTCTGACGATAGTCCCTGAGCAGGACGTGAGGAAGCGTCCCTGAAGGCGACGTGTGCACGTCCGCCCTCACATTTTTAATATACATTAGCTTCTATTATGAAGTCAATACGTACTTGAAAGGAGTATCCGTATGCACCGCCGTATCTGGTGTATACTCATTGGTTTACTGATTTACCCACAGATTTCGTCTGCACAGGTTTCCGACACAGATGAAGTGGAAGAAATCAAGCGGCGGATAGACATTCTGGCTCAGGAAATCGAGCGTCTTAAACTGGGTAATGCGGCGGTTACAGCTGATCGGAGTCAGTTCGGCCTCGGTCCTGCGGCATCAAAAGTCTATCGCACCGAACGCGGGGTCTCGATCGGCGGGTACGGCGAGATGGTGTACAACAATTTCGCGACGGAAAAAGACGACGGTTCCGCTGCAGGTATAGGCGACCGGTCTGACTTTCTCCGAGCGATTATCTATGTAGGATATAAGTTCAATAATAACTGGCTGTTGAATACCGAGTTCGAATTCGAACATGCCTCCACTGGTAAAGTCGGTGAGGTATCTGCCGAGTTTGTTCATCTGGAATATACGTATCGCCCCGAATTCAACCTGCGTTTCGGCCTGTTGCTCCTGCCGATGGGACTGGTCAACGAGCTGCACGAGCCGACCGTGTACATGGGCGCGAACAGACCGGACGTAGAAGGGGCTATCATTCCGAGCACCTGGCGGGAAAATGGCCTCGGGATCTATGGAGATACGGGTTTGATTTCATATCGCGCTTATCTCGTCAACGGGTTCAAGGGGGCCGGATTTTCCTCAAGCGGACTACGCGGCGGCCGGCAGAAGGGCTCGAAAGCGCTGACGGATCATTTTGCTTTAACCGGCCGGGTGGATGTCACGCCACAGACCGGGGTTACGATCGGAGGCTCGTTTTACGGCGGGTATTCCGGTCAGGATCTGCTCAACGGGACGGACAAGCTCAATGTGCCGACCGGCATCTTCGAAGGGCATGTGGACATCCGCCATAAGGGCCTCTGGGTCAGCGCACTCGGCGCCTACTCGAAGCTGGGCGAAGTCACGGAGCTTAACAATGCCCTGGGGTTAACCGGTAATAATTCCGTAGGCGAAACGCTGTCGGGCTTTTATATACAGGCCGGGTATGACGTGTTGACCCACACCGGATACACCGCCCAATCACTGATGCCTTACATCCGGTATGAAACGCTGAACACCCAGGCCTCTGTCCCAACCGGATTCCTCAAGAACCCGGCAAGAGATGTGAACAGCCTGACCGTCGGCGTGGCGTATAATCCCGAAAGCAGGATCGTTTTCAAGGCTGATTTCAAAAACGTCAATAATGGAACAGGCACTGGTCTTAATCAATTTAACGGCCTGGTGGGGTATATTTTCTGATGATGGACATGATCAAGAGTATAATTGAAAGGAAGAGCGGATTAAAAATCGAAAGGAAGAGAGGAAGAGAGAAAGAGAGGAAGATAAAGCATCCTTTCGTCCTTTTGTCCTTTCGTTCTTTCGTCCTTTCGTCGCTTCTTCTCCTCACCGCTTCATCGGTTCATGCAGCAGGTAATAAGGCCGTGCGGGTGGTCCGTCATATAGGTCTGATGGGGACCACGCTGACGGTCTCGGTAGAAGCCGTGGATCGGCCGACCGCTCTGGCAGCCGGCGAAAAGGCGGTGCGGGCGCTGGAAGCGGCGGAAGCCCGGCTTTCTACCTGGCGGGAGGATACCGAACTGGCCCGACTCAACCGGGCGACGGTAGGAGAAACCGTTGCATTATCACAGAAATTAGCTGAAGAATTAGCCGCCGTTCGCCACTGGTGGAAGGAGACCAATGGGGCCTTCGATCCGGGCATCGGCGTGTTGGTAGACATCTGGGGCCTACGGCAGGGCGGCAGGAGACCGACATCCAGCATGCTGGCGCAGGCAAAAGCCTGCCCTGGACTGGCGGCCTTGAGCCTGAATGGTCGTACAGCCGTACGGCAGCATCCCGATTTGAAAATTGAAGAAGGCGGTTTCGGTAAAGGCGCTGGACTCGATGCTGCGATCCGGATCCTGGGAGCAAGCAACATCCTCAGCGCCACGATCGATCTGGGTGGCCAGGTAGCCGTCATCGGTAATATGAGGTCCTTCTCTCTGGCCATTGCCGACCCGGCCAACCGTCATCAATCCGTGTTGAGGGTATCTATCGATCAGGGAGCCATCGCCACATCCGGCAACAGTGAACGCGGCCTCGTAATCGAGGGGACCAGTTACAGCCATATTCTTGATCCCCGTTCCGGCCAGCCGGTTCCTGACTTCGGCACATTGACCGTCTGGGCCCCGGATGCGTTGACCGCAGACTGCCTCTCGACCGGCCTGTATGTACTCGGTCCGGATCAGGCCCTGGATTGGGCAGCGCAGCATCCGGGCATCGAAGTGCTTGTATTGGAAACGACGAGTAGCAGTCTGCAAGCCCATGCTACAGCAGGATGGAAGGACCGAATCAAAGTAGAGGATCCACGTGTTGAGCTTGTATTTGAAGAGAAGTGAAAAAGTAGCAGAATGGGAAGATATAAGGATGGGAGGGTGGAAGAAGGTAAGAATCCTTGCCCACTTGCCCACTTGCCTACTTGCTTGCCTGCTGACCGGCGCGTCGGCTTCCGGCAAGGTGTTCATCACATTGGATGAGGCGCTAAAACTGGCCTTCCCGACCTGTACGATCAAGCGTCATACCATCTATCTGAGCAAAGACCAGATGGAACAGGCCCGGAAGCTGGCAGGTGTGGAGATACCCAGTGCGCTTGTATATCCTTACGTGGCGATGAAAGACGGTGAAATGATGGGCATCGCCTATTTCGACGCCCACATCGTCCGGACACTACCCGAAACCATTATGATAACTGTAGACCTGGAAGATCGTATTCAACGCATCGAAGTGCTGGACTTTAACGAACCGTCCGATTATGTGCCGGGAACCGCCTGGTACCAGCAGTTTACCGGGCAGCGTCTGGATAATGACCTGGCCGTAAAACGTAATATTCACAGCATCGCCGGCGCCACACTCACGGCACGTCATACGACCGATGCGGTAAGGCGTATGATGGCATTACACCATGTTATTAAGAGGCAATTGATCCATGAATAGAACAGAAGCCTGGTTCGTCCACCTCTCGACGCTGCTGGTCGGTATCACCGGCGTGATCTATGCCATCATGCGGTATCTGATGGAGCCGACCGACCCGTTTTCCGTCGTCAATCACCCGTGGCAACCGACGCTTCAGCACCTTCATGTCCTGGTCGCCCCGCTTATGGTCTTCGCCGTCGGTCTAATATGGAAAAAACATATCGCCGGTCACTGGCGGGCGGGTTTGTCCACCGGACGGCGTAGTGGCCTCAGTCTGGTTTTAACCATGGTGCCCATGATCGTTTCAGGCTATTTAATTCAAGTGACCATCACCGACACCTGGCGAACAGCATGGATCGTCATCCACTGTACCACCTCCGGCCTATGGATCACCGGTTACCTGATACACCAGATCGCCGCTCTCATTCGTAAACGAAAATCCGCCGAAAAAAGGCAGGAATCACCAAACCTTGAACGCCAACCCGGTTATGCCGTAACCCATTGATTACAGATATCTTAAAAAAGCTATTGTTTTTCAATCACCATTCACCATTCACCATTCACCAATTGACTATGCTTTCTCTAAACGACCTACAGCCCGGCGACAGAGCGACCATCCGCAGCATTCAAGGCACGACCGTAGAAGAGGCGCATCTTATGGAAATGGGCCTGCTACCCGGTACCGCCGTGGAACTGATCAAACGCGCCCCGCTGGGCGACCCGATCGAACTGCGCGTCCGTCGCTACCACCTATCCATAAGACGCTCTGAAGCCCATGCAATTATGGTAGAGAAATTAACTGATTGAGGGAATGGTGATGGTCTGATCTATTGATTATTTTCCATTCACCATTCACCATTCACCATTCACCATTCACCATTCACCAATGCCCCTCATCTCATCACCATACGTCGACGTCGCCCTTATCGGCAACCCTAATACCGGTAAGACGTCCATCTTCAACGCCCTGACAGGTCTTCGTCAGAAAATCGGCAACTATCCCGGTGTGACCGTTGAGAAGAAGACCGGCACAGTCCTTGGACCCGGCGGCGAACAGATCCGGCTTCATGATTTACCGGGGATGTATAGCCTGACACCGAAGTCCATGGACGAAGAAATCGCCAGGGACGTGTTGATGGACGAATGGGACGAACATCTGGACATCCGGCTTGTTGTGGTTGTCGCCGACGCCGCCAATCTCAATCGGAACTTATATCTGGTTACGCAGGTGATCGACCTGGGCATGCCTGTTGTTGTCGCTCTGAATATGATGGACAGTGCGAAATCAGAGGGCGTTCATATTGATGTAGAGGCTTTATCGGATCGTCTCGATGTGCCGGTTGTACCGGTCGTTGCGACCAAGCAACACGGCCTGGATCTTTTGCGTCAGGCGATGTTCGCACAGGTGACTGCCCCAAAAACAAGGAAAAAAACGGGGACGCTGACTCTGGATGAGGCGCTCAACGCCTCCTTAACACCGGTTGTGGATTGGCTTGAGGAGCACACGCGCCTGACCTCATCAGCTCAAACGGCTGAAGCCTTACGGGTGGTCTCGAGTGATCTGGCGCTGGAATCCTGGATGAGCGGCCATCATACCGAAGCATGTAAAAACGACCTGAGAACAGCCACTCAATCTATCCGTGATCATCTGGAAGAGAAGGACATTCCATGGCGGATACTTGAAGCGAAACTTCGATATGAGCAGATCGACGATCTGTATGAGCAGACGGTTCAAGAGAACCCCGAAGCAGGCCAGAGTTTCAGTATGCGCCTCGACCGGGTACTCACCCACCGCATCGCAGGGCCGATGTTTGTCCTTGCCTTGTTCGCCTTAATCTTTCAAACCATTTTTTCATGGGCTGAAGGGCCGATGGATGCGATTGAAGGCGGCATCGGCACCCTGGGCGAATATGTCGTCACCCGGATGCCCGAAGGGATGTTACAGAGCCTTATTGTGGACGGCATTATTGCAGGCGTAGGCGCCGTGCTGGTCTTTCTACCGCAGATTCTATTTCTCTTCTTCTTCCTGGCGCTGCTCGAAGATACCGGCTATATGGCCCGTGTTGCCTTTCTCATGGATCGGTTGATGAAAGGGCTCGGCCTGTCCGGTCGGTCGGTCATCCCTCTGCTGTCGTCCTTTGCCTGTGCCATTCCGGGCATTATGGCGACCCGTACCATCGCCAGTTGGAAAGAACGGCTCGTGACGATCATGATCGCCCCGTTGATGAGCTGCAGCGCCCGCCTGCCGGTTTATATCCTGATGATCGGCGCCTTTATTCCCGATACCCCCGTACTCGGTATCTTCTCGTTGTCGGGCATCACCCTGCTGTCCATGTATCTGCTCGGCATTGCGGGCGCCATAGGTGCAGCGTTGGTGTTCAAATGGTTTTTTATGCCCGATGCGCCGTCTACCACATTTATCATGGAACTGCCACCGTACAGGCGGCCCTCATTGCGCTGGGTTCTCCTGCAGATGTACGAACGCGCTAAAGTATTTATTACTGACGCGGGGCAGATTATACTGGCCATATCGATCGTGTTATGGTTTCTGGCCTCCTATCCGAAACCCGATGATTATGATATGGTATCGGCCCGAGAACGTATTCAACAGAGTTACGCTGGTCAACTCGGTCATTGGATCGAACCGGCTATAGAACCCCTCGGCTTCGACTGGAAACTAGGCATCGGCCTCATTACGTCATTTGCCGCCCGGGAAGTGATGGTCAGCACCCTGGCCACGATCTATAATGTAGAAAAAGCCGACGAAACGTCCGTGGATCTGAGAACGGCGTTACAGAATGAAACCGATCCAGCCACAGGCGAGCCGATATACACGCCGCTTGTGGCGATCTCATTGATGGTGTTTTTCGTCTTTGCCTGCCAGTGCATGGCAACGGTCGCCATCGTCAAACGCGAAACCAATAGCTGGCGCTGGCCCATTATTATGATTGCCTATATGACCATCCTGGCATATATTGCCTCGTTCGCCGTCTATCAGGGCGGCCGGTTTTTTGGATTTGGATAAGGGGAGGCTATGAAACAACGAAACAATGCATTGTAATAACTCTATATCGTTTCGTAGCTTCGTAGCTTTACTATTTCCCATCATGGACCTTCAAACCATTCTAACATACCTGATCGTAGGCCTGGCAGCCGGCTTTGTCATGCTCACCTTTATCCGGCAGTTTTCATCCCGGGATGCCGGGTGTACCACCTGCGCGCATTGCAGCCCCGAAACATCACACGAGACGCCCCAGGCCAGAGAGTTGATCCAGGTGGATATGCCAGACAAATAAAGTGGTGATTTGGTGATTAAAAAGATAAAAAACAAATCAACAAATCAACAAATCAACAAATAGAAAGGCTTCCATGTCCATCGTCGACACCATACGTAATCGACGTTCCATATACGATTTTAAACCGAAACAGGTACCGAAGGACGTCATCGCACAAATCCTGGAACCGGCCGTTTGGGCCCCAAACCATAAATTGACGGAACCCTGGCGTTTTCTGGTCATTAACGGCCGAACGAAGGAGAAGCTGGCCCACATATACTGCAAAATACAACGCATAATAACAAAATCGGAAGACCCGGCCGTGTTGGAAAAAGCAACGGAAAAGGGCTACGCTAAATTGATGGGGAAACCAACCATTATCGGGGTCGTTTGTAAGAAAGACAGGGATGCGCTCCGGGCGAAAGAGGATTATGCCGCCGCCTGTTGCGCCATACATAACATTTTACTGACCGCATGGGAACGGGGCATCGGCATGCAGTGGAGTACCAGCGGATTGATAAACGATCCGGAATCGCTCGAATTATTACAGATCAGTCCGGTAGAAGAGGAAATTATCGGCTTTCTATATACCGGCTATCCCGCCGAAGTCCCGGAACGAAAACGTGTGCCCGCATCGGACCGGACGGTATGGTTTGATTAAAACAGTTGAACAGGAGTTCTCATGTCCGTTATATCAAAAGAACGGTTCGCTACTGGATTTCAGTGGACGGCTTACATGCAGAACAGTGCAAAAAATCTCGAACGATTTCACGAAAATCATGATGACTTCACGCTTGAACAGGATGATGCGGATTTTTTCTCACATCTCACCTCTTCTGTAAACGTGCTGATCCTGGCTGAAGATTGGTGCGGCGATGTGGTGCAGAGCCTGCCGCCCATTGTTCGGATACTGGAACAAACGCCCCATCTCGAATATCGTATTTTTAAGCGGGATGAAAATCCGGATATTATGGATCAATACCTGACCGACGGCAGCAAAGCTATTCCTTTCCTTGTGTTTATGGACCAGGATTTAAACGAACGGGCCCAATGGGGACCACGGCCTGCCGACTGTCAGGCGATTATGCGGAACAACAAAGGCAAGATCCCCATGGATGAAATCTACCCTCAATTACGAGCCTGGTATAAAGAAAACGGCAACTGCCCCCTGGTGCAGGAGATTAGAGCCATCCTGGAACAGATATAGGGAAACTACGAATCAGCGAATCACGAAACGTTTTGACTCGTAGCTTCCATAAAACATAGATGCCCGAAACCATCACCGAAATCAAACGCAACATCGACAAACCGGACCAGACATTTGACTGCCGGTTGCTCCATCACGGGGGAGATCGGATGGTCATCTCGTACGTTACTTCCCGCCCGTACAATATCGCCGATATCCGGATCGCGCCCCATACCTTGACGCTGGCCTATTACGAAGAAAGACTTCCTTACATTCTCTGGAAGATGATGGCACCCGATGGTCAGCTATTCGGCCATTATGTCCATCTATGCGAACAGGTTCGTATTACCCCGGATACCGTCGAATATCAGGATTTGCTGCTGGATCTCTGGTTTTTCACCGATGGCGCCCACCGTCTTCTGGATGAAGATGAATTACAGGCAGCCCGCGCAAAGCATCTGATACCTGACGATACGGTCGTCCAGGTTCATGACACAGCAAACGATATCATCCGCCGATTTCCCCAGATCCGCTCTTCCTTCGATATCCTTCTCGAAAAGATCCACTCCATCCCCTGACCTGATACCTGCTATCCACCTTAAGCCTCTATCCTACCGCCCTGCCATCCTTCCATATGCCCCCCGGAAGACCACTGTGTTTACTGATCTAAAACAAAACACAAAGCACAAAGCACCCGTTATTATAGAAATTCGCTTGACAACATACCGCTAAATCCCTATTTTGATAACTAGAATAATTCAGTGTAAACGGCCAGGGCTCTTGTTTCCGTGAATCAATAGGAGATAGGGGCTTTTGTTGTTACGCTGCGAGGAATCACCTGCCACCCATGCCATCATTGAAAAACGCCGTTACCCATCGCATGTCATCCAGAGGGATTGACCCCCTCGCGCTGTTTGGACAGCACGATTCCTGCCTACGCGCCATCGAAAGTGAATTCGACGCTAAAATCATCGTTCGTGGTGAGGAAGTAATTATTACGGGCGAAGAAGCAGAGGTACAGCAGGCTGCCAGTACGTTACGGCAGTTGATGCGATCTGTACAGCAGGGTCATACCCATGAAGTCAATGATATCATCCGTGCCACACGATCTATAAAAGAAAATGGAGACGACGCCAAACCGTTTTCCGGTGAATCTCTGGATATCATGTCCAGGCGGGAACAGATTCGGGCGCGTGGTCCTAATCAACAGAAATATGTCGAAGCAGTCAGGAAAAACGACATCGTTTTCTCTATCGGTCCGGCCGGTACAGGTAAAACATATCTGGCCGTCGCCATGGCCATGTCGGCCCTGCGACGTCGGGAGGCCGAACGGATTGTGCTGGCAAGACCAGCCGTTGAAGCGGGTGAGAACCTCGGCTTTTTACCCGGCGACCCCCAGGAAAAGATCGATCCCTATCTGAGACCGTTGTACGATGCGCTGCACGATATGGCACCCACGAACAAGGCCGAACGTCTGATCGAAGACGGGACTATAGAAATTATTCCGATGGCCTATATGCGAGGCCGAACATTTAACAGTGCCTTTGTCATCCTCGATGAAGCGCAAAATACAACCAGGGCCCAGATGAAAATGTTCCTGACCCGCCTTGGAGCCAATTCAAAAGCCATCATTACTGGTGATGTCACCCAGATCGACCTGCCGGAGGATAAGGTGTCCGGTCTGGTTCATGTGCAGCAGGTACTGAATCGTATCAAAGGTATTGCCTTCGTTTATCTGACGGAAACGGATGTCGTGCGCCATCGCCTGGTACAGGACATTATCAAAGCCTACGAAAAGGTTGAGGAAAAGGAGAAGAACTAACGCGAACAAAGCACAAAACACCTTCTTCTGTACAAATCGAAACCACCCTGCCCACGCTGGATGTTCCGCGTGAGGCGCTTGTTGAATCTATCTGTCGGGTGTTAAAAGGCGAAGGCCGGGACCATGCGGCCGTCACGATGATCTTTATAGATGATGCCTACATCCGGCGGTTAAATCGTGAATATCGCCATCTGGATCGCGCAACGGATGTCCTGTCGTTTAAGATGGACGACGACACCACGCCTGATCAAGATCTGCTGGGCGAGATATACATCTCCATGGATCGCGCCCGGGATCAGGCGGTCCGTTATCATGTGTCCGTGGACGAAGAGTTGCAACGACTCGTAGTCCATGGGTGTCTGCATCTGCTCGGATATGACCATCACCGCACGGCAGAACGAAGGGTGATGCGTCAAAAAGAAGCCCATTATCTGAGCTCAGATACCGGCTCGATCTCAGAGGGTTAACAGGGAGACACCTGTTTTGGATGATGACATACCCCTATTGGCTTCATCGGTTATCTTTTTAGGATGTACCCTATACGCTCTGCTCCTCTCCGGGGCGGAAGCCGCTTTCTCTTCCCTGCCCAAAGTGACGCTCCAGGAACTCAAAACCGCCCACGAAGGCGGACAGACCAGCCGTGTGACGCGCTGGCTGGACAACCAGGAACGCCTGTTCGCTACACTGCTCATTGGTAAAACGGTTATGATCACCGGTGTTGTAATTTCCACCGCAGCACTGGCGTTAGTCACACCGGCAATCTCGGTAATCGGTGTCCCGATTACCCTGGCGATGGCGGGCCTGTTTTCACTGGTTTACCTCTTTGTACTCATAGAATGGCTGCCGCGTCTTCTCGTGACCCGGTATTCCGAGCCGGCGGTTCGTGTCTCTGCCGCGCTGGCCCTGTTCACCTCCTGGGTATTCTGGCCGCTCGTCACCCCGCTCATGGCCCTGAACAGGAAAATATCAAAACAGGGATTGTTCAGTAGCGGCCGAAATCCTTACTGGATCGATGATGAACTGCACCGGATTCTGGAGCTCGACGAGACGCACGAACTGCAACCCGATGATAAAGAGATGATCAGCAACATTATCGAGTTGCATGACACCAGCGTGCGTGAAGTAATGATCCCTCGGGTCGATATGGTCTGCGTAGAAGTTACGATGGACATTCCCAAACTGCGGGAACTCATCCGTAAGGTGGGCCACTCCCGTATACCGGTTTATAAGGACAGTATCGACCAGATACTGGGCATCGTCTATGCTAAAGATCTCCTTGAAAATGAAGAGGCGTCCGAGAAAAAGAAGACGATAGAAAAAATGTTACGTCCTCCCTATGTGATACCGGAAACGAAAAAAGTGGACGAATTACTTCGAGAATTTCAGAGGGAGAAAATTCACCTGGCCATTGTGGTGGATGAGCACGGCACCATTGCGGGCCTGGTGACATTGGAAGATTTGATTGAAGAGATTGTGGGCGAAATTCAGGATGAATACGATGATGAGGAACCGATGTATGAAGAATTGGCCGATGGATCCATCGTGGTCGATGCCAAATTGAATATCGACGCCCTGAATGAGATGCTGGACATTGAAATTATCCCCGAAGAATTTGAAACCATCGGAGGACTGGTTTATAAGGAACTCGATCGGGTACCGGAACAGGGGGAAATATTGAGTTATCGAAATCTACGCATTGCCGTCCGTGAAGTGGAAGACCGGCGGATTATAAAAGTGAGCATCACCAAGCTGAATCCTGAACCATCATCAGAAAACGAAACAATGGAAGACCGGGATAGTAGAATGGTGATTTAGTGATTGGGTGATTGAAAGACAAAATCTCAACTCCAACTCACCAATTCACCAACTCACCAATTCACCAACTCACCAACTCACTCATGTCCCATCATCGTCCCAACATCATTCTCATCATGACCGACCAGCAGCGCGTAGACACCATCCGCGCCTGGGGGTATGATCACATGATCACCCCTGCCCAGGATCGAATCGCCGGAGAAGGCGTCTCATTCCGTCGGACATACTGTCCGGGGGCGACTTGCGTCGCCTCGCGAGCGGCCATCTTCACCGGTATGTATCCTCATAACACGGGCGTGTACAGCTTCAATCCCTGGGGAGATCACCGTAACTGGATACAGGACCTGGCTGACAGCGGGTACTGGTGCGCCAACATAGGAAAAATGCACTTCGTCCCCCGTGATGTACCCGGAGGATTTCATGAGCGGGTCATTGTCGAAAATCCCACCAATGTGAACTTGGCCAGCGGCGGTGCGGATGACGACTGGGGGCGGTATATGACGTTTCACGGCGTGCAGCGGCCCAACGACCGACACAAAACCGACCCGGACTGGTGGAACAAACTCCAGGGCGTCCCCTGGCATGAGGAGGAAAAATTTCATAGCGATGTCTTCATCGGTAATGCCGCCCTCAACTGGATCAGAAATCACCGGGGTGAGAAACCGTTCTTTCTTGAAGTCGGCTTTACCGGCCCCCACGAACCCTGGGACCCGCTGCCTCGTCATCTGGATCTGTACAAGGACACGCCCATGCCCAAGCCGGTCGCCCGGGAAAATGAGCTGGCGGAAAAACCGCGTCAACACGAGGCGCTAAAAAAGATGTTCTCCGGTGATGGACATGAATCTTGCATCAACATGTACCTGGCCAATGATGAACGGATTGACCACATGCGACGGCACTACTACGCCAAAGTGACGACGGTGGATGAAAAAATCGGGGAGATTCTGGACGCCTTGGAAGAACGCGGATATATGGAGAACACGCTGCTTATCTTCTGCTCGGACCACGGTGAAAATTTAGGTGACCATACCATCGCCTACAAATGGCTGATGTATGATTCGGTCACCAACATCCCGCTCATCATCCGCTATCCGGACAGAGCGCGGCAGGGCGAACAGGTGCACGATCTGGTTTCACTCATGGACCTGGGCCCGACGATCCTCGACGCCGCCGGTGTGCCTGTGCCAACCTACCTGGAGGGCCGGTCACTGATGCCTTATGCCCCTGCAAACAGCGATATCAACCCGCGTAAATACGTCTTCTGCGAGGACAACTACCAGATCATGATGCGCAGCCAGACGCATAAAATGGTGTACTACATCGGCCAGGAAGAAGGCGAACTGTACGACCTGGAAGCCGACCCGGGGGAACTGTGGAACCGCTGGTCGGAAGAGGCTTATTCAGAAATAAAATCAGCCTTGAAAAATGATCTGCTGGAATGGCTGGCCGCAAGTAACTACTGGCATGCCGGCTACAAACGTGACCGTTCATCCCAATATACCATGCGCTGGCCCACCGAGGACAATTGTAATCTGCAAGGCCCCTCCGCCCAGGACGCTCAACCACCGCACCTGTAGGAACGGGAGAATAGCTCTCACCCCAACACGACAAAAGATACAATTGTCATCTCGACCGCGAGCTGAGAGATCCGCTAAGCGAAGGGGAACCTCTGGATCAAAATACGACCTCCACTTCGGTGTCAAACACCGCCGTCATCACTGTACCTTCGATCTTAACCTGCACCCAGATCCGGTATGAACCGGTTCGAGGAAACGCGAAGGGAAATGTGATCTGGTTGTTCGAGGCTGCCGTCTCATTATCCATGGCATGAATGCTATGGTCCACCTCAGCTGGCAGGTCCATGTTTTCAGAGACCTCTTTTTTTGAAGGACTTCCTGGGAGGCCATGGAAATGCTACCGACGGGATGCAGATGCACAAAGACGGCACCGTCTTCCCTACGGACGGCTGCGTGGCCCAGCATACCCATATACGGCAAAAGACGCGCCGGTTGGCTGACCGGATCAAGAATAAGGAATCCTTACCGATACTGCCGTCCCAGGAAATATCCCAGATCACCCCCACAACCATACTCGTAGTAGCCAGAAGCAGAATAAACAAAGGAATATGATCGTCAGTTGGAGGGACAACGACGGGGGCGGGCTTAGCGTATTTAGCCGCTGCGGGCTGTGGTCGGCGTTTTTGCTTCTTCGTCTTAGCCATGAAGATTCCGAAATGAGTACAGTACGGTGTCTGGCATTCCTCCGTTTATGTAATACGAAACCGCCCTCTCGTCAATACCGTTGCTCACAGGCGGAGAGACGGCAACCTCCCACTTTCTGTAAAAAGAAGCCGACTATATGGTCGTTGGTTCTTCAATCACCAAAAAGCACAGCGAGCGAAGCGGAGCGCGTTTTAATAATGCCTCGTAGAGGCGCTCCTTACTTTCGATGGCGGGTAGCGGCATCCATCACCCAATCATCATTTTCTTCACTCCTCCGGTTCATAATCTGCCGGCAGCATATCCCTCACTGCCTTTGTACCCCAGGTGCCATATTTTGTCATCGCAAAGGGCGTATAATCGTGGCCTAACTCATCAATCAGCACGATGTCTTTATTAAGCTTGATCACCGAACGTCCAAAACCAAATTCTACCCCTAAATAATCAGGAAAAACCAGGCGGTACAGACCGGTGGCATCATCGGTGACGATCTGATTTGCCAGGCCGGGGTCGGGTTCCTTCATGATCCACACATAATATGCGGTTTCTTCCTGAAAATGAGGCATCATAATTCAGTTCAGCCCCATCACAACAAAAGTCGTCGTCCTGGACGTTCTCTGTCCTGAATGACGGTCGGTAACCACGAGGGTCAGTTCGTACTCCCCGGGGGCGAGCATACTGGTATCGAGACCGGTGAATTTCACATCATCCCGGCTGAGACCGGACTCGTCGTACGACAGGAGGACGGATTGTTCATCTTCGGCAGGTTGTTGACTGCGGTCGCGAAGCACAGCACCTTTGGGCGTGACTTCGTACAGCGTCTCATATTGCGTGGCGCCGACATCGTCCTGGTGAAGATTGTAGATTTCGTAATACACGTACACCAGTTGCCCTCGTTGGTATAAATGGCTGGCGTTGGGCGAGATACGAAGGCCGTTACGAATAAATGCCCCCTCGTCGTTCGACGGTTTGATGTCATCGGCCAGTTTAATATCACTGATCATCAGGCTGTCGCCCCGGTAATCGGCCAGGACGACCGGCTTTTTATACACCCCTATTTTCCGTGTGGCGACATCCTGTATCTCAACGGCAGATTCGTAGGCGCCGGCAGGAGCGAAAAAGACAGCTGATATCGTATGCATATCTACGTCCGACTGCCGCCTCACCTGAGGGGTCGTAGGCCGGTCCAGAGGGCCGTATCGCTGGACATGGGATACCACATTCCGGAACTCGGCGTCTCGTAACGACACATGGGTATCCAGATGCGTTCTGAGGCCGTTGCCATCCTGTACAGAACCCAACTGCCAGGTGGGCAGACTCAGGATGAGTTCCACTTCCGTCTGCTGGTCTTCTCCGCGAAAGGTCACCATATCGAAGACTAACTGCAAAGGATCGCCGCCGAATTCATGATGATAATCCTCCGGCCGGCGCTTGATAAGCAATTCGGCTATCGTCTCCGGATGAAATTTCTCCTGCCTGGCGCCGGCCATCTGGCTGAATATCGCGGTCGGATCCATCATAATGTTCGGGTAATCGTAGTTACCGTCCCCGCGCTGGTCCACAAAGAATAACTCCAGACCATAGGAGATATACACCCAGCTTTCGGAGGCATGCGCTCCGCGGGCCCTCAAGCGGTAACGCGTCTGTCGATTGACCTCCCGTATGGCGTCCACCTCCGGATTGTCGGTCGGCCGGACGAAATCCTCTTCATTGCCACCGGTGCGAAATGACCGCTCCCGTATCGAACTGCCGAAAGGATTACGGGTTGTCATGAACACATCCGCTTCGTTCGAGCCGCCGAGGAACCGCTGCCGGTCATCGGGATCACCGTAACGGATGTAGATATCTCCGCGCCGGTCCCAGGGCATTTTGCCTCCGGCGAAATATTCACGCGCAAACATGACGCGCCGATCATGCTCAACCAGACGTTCATTCACCACGGTCGCCGGATTCGGGTCGCGCGACGCCCAGAAACGGCGGAGGATCTCAGTCTGCTCGTCTTCAGAGGCGGCCTGATAAGTATCATACTCATCCGGCGCTGCGATATATTTCAGGTCTTCGTAGTAAGCGCGCTCGTCCGCATCTACAGACGTAAGATACAGTTCGTAAGCTTCCCAGGCTTTATCATACATCTGCTGACTGTGATAATGAGCCGCTTCCAACTGCGCCCGGACGACACGAAACAGCGGCGCCGTTTCCTCCCCGTGCATCATGGTCAACTGATCAATCAGATCCAGTCCCTGTTCATAGCGCTCGCTGACATAACAGATGGTCCCCAGATGCAACAGTGCATCCCGATGGTCCGGCGTCACGGAAAGCTGGCGAAAATACAGGAATATCGCCTGATCGTACGCCTGCTGCGGATACTCGTGCGACAGCCCGAGCTGGTAGTACGCATCCGGATGGTCGGGTTCGAGCGTCACGACCTTCTGGAAATACGCCCGCCCGTCGGCTTCGGCGCTGAGCAGCTTACCCGCTCTGTTCTGACCGACGAAGGTCATGCCCATATAGTACTGAATCTGAGCATCATCCGGCGCCCGTTTCACCGCTTCGCGCATCGCCGCCCGGGCGTCCATACGGCGGTTCGGGGTCTTCAGATACACCAGGCCCAGGCCCATATGCCCCAGGGCCGATTTTTTTTCCAGCCGCATCGCCCGCTTAAACAGCCCCTCCGCCTCGTCCAGATTATCCTGCTCATACAACGCCATGCCCAGCCAGTAGTGCGCCGGTCCGGATTTCGAATCCTGCTCGACCGCCTGCCGGAATACAGTCTCCGCCTCAGAGAAACGCCCGGATAAATACAGATTCTGCCCGGCGCTGAGCAGAGAGGAGACCTCTTCCTGAGCGTGCAGGGGAAGTATCGGATACGCCAGAAGCAGGATAAGGGGAAACAGGATAAATCTGCGCATGAGATTCAAGTTAAGGATTTAAATAAGCTTAATGGGAAGTATACTCTAATATAATATAGTTTCTCTTTAATCTTCAATGAAAATGGTTTCCATACTGTACCCCTATCCTTTAAGGATCGTGTTGATCTCATCCATTTCTTCGTCGGTCAGCATCCAGTCCACCACTTTTGCGTTGTGTTGCATCTGCTCCAGCTTCGGCGCGCCGGAGATGACCGAGCAGACTGAGGGCTGAGCGAGCAGCCAGGCATGCGCCAGTTCATGGAGGCTGCGGCCATAGTCCGCCGACCAGGCGATCAACTTTCCGAGAATATCACCTTTCCCATGCGAATCAGATCATCGAGCCCACGTAGCATCTCTTCCACCGGCGTTCGATCGTCCCATCGATGTACGTAATACAGATCGATATGGTCGTTTTGCAACCGGCGCAGACTGGCCTCGACCGCATGCATCATATGATACCGCGAGGTGCCCCAATCGTTCGGCCCATCGCTCATATGCATGCTGAACTTAGACGCCAGAACGAATCGATCCCACCGACCTTTCAGCGCCTTGCCCAGCGTCTCTTCCGATCGGCCTTTGACATAGATGTCGGCGGTATCTATAAAATTGATTCCGAGATCCTCGGCGGCGTCCATGATCGTATGGACGTCCTGCTGAGGCACAGCGTCCGTCCCGAACCGGTTCGTTCCGAGTCCGATCACAGACACCTGAACACCGGCTTTGCCTAATTGACGATATGGCATGGGTTATCCTTTTTTATATAATCTTCATTTACTGCACAAGCGGCGCTAATTTTTGCAGGACATCTATAAGGGTAGCCTGCGGGAGTGTACATAAAAATTCTACGCGGCGTATACGCCAATCCAGACTCTTTACCTGATCAACAAGAACGACGCCTGTAGTAGGCACATCCTCCGGTAAACGAACTTCAAATGGATATCCCTCGATTCGGTTTGTAACCGGACAGAAAATCGCTAAGCCTGATTTACTATTGTAGGAAGCAGGTGAAACAACAACGGCTGGTCTTCTACCGGCCTGTTTATGTCCTGCCTGCGGGGTAAAATTAAGCCAAACGACATCACCTCGTTGAGGAACATACGTCTGGTTTACCATACCTCGTCTCCTTGAGCCGGTCCGGTATCTACTTCGCTATGTCGATTTTCCTCTGTGATGCCTGCGACTAATTCCTCCAGGTTATAACTTTTCTTCGTAACAGGTGTTATGACCAGTTTCCCTTCGATGACGGTAACATTAACTTCTGCACCCTGCTCAATTTGTGATTCCACAGCTAATGCGCGAGGTATACGTATGGCCAGGCTGTTCCCCCACTTTCGGATCTGCATTTTCATGCCCATCTCCTTTATCTTCGATTATTATGTATATACAATGAAGATACAATACCATACATTCAGATCCAAGAAGAAATATATGGTCTATTTTGAAAAGTGGTTCCGAGTACAGAGTGAAAGCTATAAACAATAAAACCTTGTGCCCCTGTGTCTCCCTGTAGTTAACTGCCTTTACTTCTTTACAAGGACCATAATTGACAGGGAGAGCAGGATCGTATATGATAACGGATGTTGCACATCAGGGCAGGTGGCAGATAGCAGGTGGCGGGTAGTGTAAGCTAAAGACACATCCACATGATCGAGGAGTCTGCATGGTACACGATAAATACGAACGGGGTCTGGAAAAATGTCCGGCCAACTATACCGCGCTGACGCCTTTGTATTTCCTGCAGCGGGCGGCAGAGATCTATCCCGGGAAAACAGCCATCATCTATGGCGATACGCAGTATGACTACCGAACCTATTACGATCGCTGTAGAAAAATGGCGTCCGCGTTGAAACGCCGCGGGATCGGCAAGGATGATACGGTAGCCATGCTGGCCCCCAATGTACCGGCGGTTCTGGAAGCCCATTTCGGCGTCCCCATGTGCGGCGCGATACTCAACGCGATGAACACCCGGCTTGACGCGGAGGTCATCGCGTTTCAATTACAGCACGGCGAAGCTCGTATGTTCATTGTGGATCAGCATTTCAGGACACTCGCTCAGGATATCACGGAGCGCTTACCGGATGCTCATAAGCCCATCCTGGTAGAAATAGCAGAGGGGATGCCCTTCACAGGGGCCATTGACTATGAAGATTTTCTCGATGAGGGGGATGCGGAAGAGGCATGGCAGACCCCGGAGGACGAATGGCAGGCAATCACATTAAATTATACCTCCGGGACCACAGGCAATCCCAAAGGCGTGGTCTATCATCATCGAGGCGCCTATCTGGAAGCACTGGGTAATGTCATTGCTTTCGGGTTAAATGACCAATCCGTCTATCTCTGGACGCTGCCCATGTTCCACTGTAACGGCTGGACCTACCCCTGGGCGGTCGCCGCAGTCGGGGGGACCCATATCTGTCTCAGTCAGGTCGATCCGGCTGAAATTTTTACCTCTATCGTCCAGCATGATGTGACGCATTTTTGCGGGGCGCCGGTCATATTAAATATGCTCATTCACGCCCCGGAGGAAGCCAAACGGTCCTTTCCGCAGATCGTGAATGTGGCCACCGGCGGCGCGGCGCCGCCAAGCACGGTCATTGAGCGGATGCAGGCGATGGGCTTTCGCATTACGCATATTTACGGACTGACCGAAACCTATGGGCCGTCCACCTACTGCGCCCGGCAGGCAGAGTGGGACAATCTGGACATGACCGTCCTGGCCGGCAAACTGGCCCGGCAGGGGGTGCGGTTTTCAACCCTGGAAGATATCCGGGTCTTCAATCCGGAGACCATGGAAGAGGTCCCTTCCGATGGAGAGACCATTGGTGAGGTGATGTTTCGCGGCAATACAGTCATGAAAGGGTATTTAAAAAACGAAACCGCAACCCGGGCGTCTTTTGCAGACGGCTGGTTTCATTCCGGCGATCTGGGCGTCAGGCATCCGGACAGCTATATCGAAATCAAAGACCGCTCCAAGGATATCATCATATCAGGTGGTGAAAATATTTCCAGCCTGGAGATTGAAGAAGTGCTGTACCGACACCCTGCCGTTCGCGAAGCAGCCGTGGTCGCCCGTCCGGACGAAAAGTGGGGCGAAACACCGTGCGCCTTCGTGGACCTCAGTGCAGAGGCCGATGATATCACCGAGCAGGATCTGATCACGTATTGCCGAGCCCACATGGCCCATTTCAAAGCGCCGAAAAAAGTAATCTTCGGCGAACTGCCCAAGACAGCGACAGGCAAGATCCAGAAGTATCTGCTGCGTGAATGGGCGAAAGAAGCATGAGGAACATTCTATGTAGCCTGGAAAGACGCGAGTTCCTCACGGCTTAACAGGCTGATTCGGCCCCCAGGATTTCAGGAGATCATCTACCAGATATTGAATGTGGATTATGGGCTCGCTAAGATCAAGCACTTCGATCCCATGAATCAGTTGATTTCTTAAGTTCTGGAGCGATAGGGCTTGATCAAACTGCTCCATATCAAGCTCACCCTGTGAATATAAATGCTTGATTAGAGGGATGGTAGGAATCCGCTCAATAGGAAGAAAAATCTGTTCGGCTCGTTTTCTCATGAGCGCCTCGAACAAAACCCAAAGCGACAAAAAGGCTCCTTCTGATTCACCTGAAGATATAAGCCGATCGGCTTGCTCTTTACGCTGATATATTTGGCCCCACTTTAGAAGATTTCCCTCGATCCCATCTTGACTATTTGAAACAGCGTCATCTCCTGTGATTAGCAGAAAACGCCAGCCGGTCTGTTGAGAAATAATGCTTGCTATTTCCTGGTATCTCCCTACAGAAATTTGTGCGGATGCGGTTTTCACTTCAATGATATAGCCCTTATTCTTCGATTTTCTGACTACCAGATCAGGGCGGTAAGTACCCAACTCAAAAAGCAAGTCTTTCGATTGAGGGTTGGTAATCACCTCGAAGCCTTTCTTTCGATATTTTTCCGCTATACTTGATTCAACGGAGTTATGGCTGTCTTGAGAACTGATATTCATAAGTAACTCTCCAGTACACTCGCGTCAGATACTCTGACAAAAACACATTCCTTTCCTGTCGTTAAACCGGTTAGAAGCAACGGTGGAAAGCGAGTGATATCAAATGTTCCCGTTAACGGTCGGCGATGCGATTCCACGTCAGTAACCAGCAAGTCATCATCGTATACCAGTCCGACCAGCGCATCCTGTATCGGCTTGATAATGTTATGTGTATCGACGGGAGCATTCGTATCGCACAGGTAGATCAATAGTAGCTATATATTTTTACTCGATAAAGGCGTTCCACTCCACGATTTTTCGGCTATTTCTTGCACATATGTTTTCCACTTTTGTAAAATTTTTCGAGTTGTGGTTTGTCCTGAGACAGGACGTTTTGGAATTAGAAATTCAAATTGCATTCGGTGATTCGCCGGAATTTTTAGGATTGGTTCAGGCTGATAGTAGTCTATTGAATCGGGTAATTTTACGAATGACCTTATCAGCCGGTTACTTTTACCGATAAAATACATTATTCCCAAATCATCTTATTGAGGAAATACGACATCACGAGAAGTGAATCAAGCGGATTTCTTCATCGGTAGCAGATGGACGATTAATATTACGCAGACCCCACCTCCAGAGATCGGCTCCATGGATGAGCCCCATCGCCAGCAGATCCCTTTGGCACGCCGAGGCACGCCCGAGGACATCGGCCGGGCGGTCACGTTCCTGTACTGGCCGTGGGAAAAGACAGGGTACGCACTCCGTTGATTTGTTGATTTATTTTAGTTTTTCAATCACCAAATCACCAAATCACCTCACCATCTCAAACACCTGCGTCTGCATCGCCGTCTCCTGCCGGATCAGGTCTGTGACCGCCACACTCAGCTTATATATACCGGCTCGAAGTTGATCGGTCG
>Ga0066376_10000667_pt1 | contig 32282 bp, 30 predicted proteins | sample Knorr_S15_td_Bot_FD_77009 | JGI IMG/M metagenome (GOLD analysis project Ga0066376, IMG submission 77009) | Marine microbial communities from Southern Atlantic Ocean transect - Knorr_S15_td_Bottom_ad_5009_LV_A | ecosystem: Environmental > Aquatic > Marine > Oceanic | place: Southern Atlantic... | reverse complement strand
TTCCTCTGCTGCTGCCTCCTCGGCTGCTTCTTCCTCTTCGTGGTCCTCGCCCTTGAGCCAGACGTCCTGAAGGAACTCCTCCTGGTGCAGTTCCTGGCTGCGCCGGGCACTCGGGACCAGGCCCTCCGGGCGCTGCAGCATCATGAACACCAGCAGGGCGCCATAGATCAGCAGCTTGTACGACTGGAACTCCTGGAGCAGGCCGGGCTGCCTCGGACCGCCCAGTACCCCGATCAGCACGAAGGAGCCGACCATCACTCCGAGGATGTTGCCCATGCCTCCGACGATCACCACGACCAGGATGATGATCGAGACGAGGATCATGAAGCTGTTCGGGAAGACCGAGCCGACCTTGGCCGCCAGGATGGCGCCACTGAGTGCGGCCATCATCGCACCCACCACAAAGGCCATGAGCTTCGTGTTGACCGTGTTGATGCCCATCGCCTCGGCCACCTGCTCGTCTTCGCGGATGGCCATCCATGCGCGGCCCAGCCGGGATCCCTGCAACCGCCATGACACATAGATGGCGAGCACACAGAAGACCAGAATCATGTAGAAGACCGACCTCGGGTCGGTGCCCTTGACGACGGCGAAGCCGAGGTCCACGTGGGGAACGTTGGTGATGCCCTGGGCGCCACCGAAGTACGGCTTGAGCCAGTCGGACATGAACAGGAGTCGGATGATCTCACCGAAGCCGAGGGTGACGATGGCCAGATAGTCGCCGCGCATCCGGATGACGGGCGCACCGATGACGAGCCCGGTCAGGCCGGCGATCAACACCACGACGATCAGGGCGAACCCGAAGTGGAGCTCTGGGGCGAAAAACGGAGATTCGGCCGACGTGAGCACAGCCGTCGTATAGCCGCCGACGGCGAAGAAGGCGACATAGCCCAGGTCGAGGATGCCGGCGAGGCCGACGACGATGTTGAGGCCGAGGGCCAGGAGCAGGAACAGGCCGACGTTGGCCAGCAGCTCGTTCATGATCTTGCCGAGGAACATCGGCAGGACGATGCAGAGCACGGCCACCCCGGTGAACAGCAGGACCGATGCCCGCTTCCGCTCGGCACCCTTCAACCCCCTGTAGTGGTTGGTGGCACCCTTGACGCGGCCCTTGGTCACGACCGCCAGGACACCGAGAACCACCACCAGGATGATCGAGTACTTCACGGTCAGGCCGCCGCGCTTGGCGTACATGGCGTCCGTCAGGCCCTCGAGGCCGAACCCCTCGGAAAGATCATCGATGGCCGCCTCGAGCACGGAGATGAACAACAAGCCGAAGGTGACGATGGAGACCACCCGACGCACGTCCTTCGGCAGCACGTGCATCGTCGAACCCAGCATGCCGAGGACCGCACAGATGGCGAGCCAGGCGCCGATGCCGTAGCCGATGTCGCGCCCGAAGGTCAGCAACTCGAGCAACTGCGGACTCCAGTTCACCAACGGCTTGCGCAGGTTGAAGTTGTCGATGCCCAGGATCAGCAGCAGCGGACCGAGGCCCGCAAGCAGGCCGGTGCAGAGGCCGGCGAGCACGTCACGGGCGCCGGGGTCCGGGGTGTCGACGCCCTCGAGGACGACCCGCTTCGAGACCACGTACCCGAACAGCAGCGGGAGCCAGATGAGTGCCAGGTAGCCGAGGCTGAGCCTGCCTTCGATGATCGTGCGCCGGTCGAGGCCCACCGGCATGCCGATGAGCGAGATCAGGGCGATTGCGAAGGCACACAGGCCGCCCCACTTGCCGATGCGGCGCCAGTCGAGGTCGAACAGGGCCGGAGCCGACGACGCTGCCGGTGACGTCGATGACGTCGATGACGGTGCGCTCATCGTGGCGCTCATGCCCGATCCTCCGAGGAGAGCCGCTCACCGAACAGGCCGGTCGGCTTGAACAGGAGCACGAGGACCAGCACGGTGAACGCCACGGCGTCCTTGAGTTGCGAGACACCCGGGACACCGAGCGGTTCGAGAATGACCAGCGGGGCGATCGATTCGGCGGATCCGAGTGCGATGCCACCGGCCATCGCACCGCCCAGGTTGCCGATGCCGCCGACGACGGCCGCCGTGAAGGCCTTGATGCCCGGCAGGAAGCCCGTCATGTGCGTGACGCTGCGGAACAGCAGGCCCCAGAGGATGCCCGCCACGCCGGCCATCGCACCGCCCACCGCGAACGTGGTGACGATGATGCGGTTGACGTTGATCCCCATCAGCGAGGCGATCTCCTTGTCCTCGGCAACCGCACGCATGGCCTTGCCGGTCTTGGTGCGCTCCACGAGGAACCAGAGTCCGGCCATCGAGACGGCCGCCACGACCAGGACGAGGATCTTGGTGCCGGCGATCTCGAAGGTCAGGATCGACCGCTGCTTCGCGAGCCACTCGGGAAGCTGGGGGTAGCTCTTGGTTGCCGGGCCGAACAGCCCCATCACGGCATTCTGGATGAAGAACGAGACGCCGATCGAGGTGATCAGCGGGATCAACCGAGGTGAGTTGCGCAGCGGCCGGTAGGCGACCCGTTCCATCAACACGGCCATGAGGGTCGAGATGCCGATCGCCATGAGGACGATCAGGACAAGGCAGAGCAGGAAGTTGCTCTCCCACAGTCCGCTGGCGTTGAACTTCTCCGAGGCGATGAACCCCGTCATGGCACCCGCCATGAACACCTCACCGTGGGCGAAGTTGATGAATCCCAACACGCCGTAGACCATCGAGTAGCCGAGGGCGATGAGTCCGTACATGGCGCCCTGCGACAGGCCCGACATGAGCAGGCCCTTGAACTGATCGGCGCTGAGGCCCATGGCGTCGGGATTGCGCCAACGGGTGAAGGGGTTGTTCGGAGCGAACTGCTGCGCCAGGAACGCAAGGATGCCGACCACGATCAACCCGACCAGGAAGACCCGGATGAGCGTGAGGAACCGATCGACCTTCGAGACTCGTCTCGCAGATCGCCGGTTGATGGTTGCGGTCAACGTTGTTCCCCCTGGTGGCCCACTGGGCAGTGGATCAGTGGATCAGTGGATCAGTGGTTTACCACATGTGGGACGGGGTGGCGGAGCCTTGCGGACCCGCCACCGGCCCACCCCCTCCCTACAGGCAGGAACGAAGTGCCTCGCTCAGGCGGTTCGCCCGCGGGTCGCCTGCCAGGCCGCTGCCCATCTGGTTCATGACGTAGGCGAAGCCGACCCCGTGTTCGAGGTCGCCGTAGGCCAGCGAGCCCCCGGCACCCGGATGGCTGAACGACTGTGGCGACAGCAACGGATTGAACTCGATGTCGAGCATGAAGCCGAGCCCCCATGCGCCCTCCATGACCAGCGAGAGGTCCGGACCCCGGGAACGCTCGGTGCGCACATGGCGCACCGTGTCGTCGCTCAAGAGGCGAACCCCGTCGACCTCTCCCACGGTGGCGGCATAGATCCGGGCCAGCCCACGGGCCTCGCTGATGCCGTTGGCCGCCGGCATCTCGGTGGCGTGCACCTGTCGGGTGTTGAACGGATTCGGTTCGGCAGCCAGAGAGATGGCGCCATCCATCGTCAGTGCACGGAAGCCCATCGTGCCGGGACCCATGACCGCCATCATCAACTCGAGGATCTCGGGATCGCTCGGCGGCGGGCTGTTCTGGATCGGCGCCACCCGATGTTCCTCCGACTCGGGGAGCCCGATGTACGACTCGGCCCCGAGCGGTCCGGCAACCTCGTCGGCGAGGAACCGGCCAAGGGATCGGCCGTCGATGCGGCGGATGATCTCCCCCACGATCCAGCCAAAGGTGATGGCGTGGTAGCCGTTTGCCGTACCCGGCTCCCAGAGCGGCACCTGGGACTCGATCGCCCGCAGCACGGGCTCGAGGGCGCAGATCTCGTCCATCGTCAGCGGCGTGTCGAGGGCCGCAAGACCGGCCGTGTGGCTCATGCACTGGGCGACCGTGACCGCTTCCTTGCCGCCGCCGGCGAACTCCGGCCAGTAGTCGGCGACCGGGGCCTCGTAGTCGAGTTGTCCGCGTTCGTAGAGCATCGCCGCACAGATGGCCGCAACGCCCTTGGTGGTCGAGAAGTGCAGTTGCAGGGTGTCGCGCCCGTAGGGGCGCCCGGTCGCCGGGTCGGCCACGCCACCCCAGAGGTCGGCGACCGACTCGCCCCCCACGTACACGCAGCACGAGGCGCCGACCTCGCCCTCGTCTTCGAAGTTCCTGGCGAAGGCATCGGCGATCGCGCCGAACCCCTCCGCGACGTCACCGTGGATCTCGGCCATGGACACCCCCTGATCGTCGGGGGCTCCTCGTCGTCCCCCGTGGACCGAATCTAGGCGCGCATCAGGCGTCGAGGACCGCTCGGGCGGCCGCCAGGCGCGCCACCGGCAGGCGGGCCGGCGAGCACGACAGGTAGTCGACGCCCGCTGCGAAGAGGCGCCGGATGGACGCCGGATCACCGGCGTGTTCCCCACAGACCCCGACCTTGAGGCCGGGAACCGCTGCACGGCCACGCTGGACCGCCAGATCGATCAACTCGCCGACGGCCACGTCGTCGAGCCGGTCGAAGGGGTCGTGGTCCAGGAGCCCATGCTCGACGTAGTCACCGAGGAATCGTCCGGCAACGTCATCTCGTGAGAATCCGAAGGTGAGCTGCGTCAGGTCGTTGCTCCCGATGGAGAAGAAGTCGGCGTGGGCCGCCAACTCTCCGGCGACCAGTGCCGCCCGCGGCGTCTCGATCATCGTGCCGACGACCGGCTCCTCGCCGAGGCCCACCTCGACGGCCGCCTCCTCCACCCAGCGCCGCGCCCTTGCCAGCTCGGGGCCGGACACCGTCAACGGGATCATGACCTCGACCTGTGGGTCGCCACCGGCCATCCGCCGGTCGATCACCGCCTCGAACAGGGCCCGTGCCTGCACCCGGTACAGGTTCGGACTGACGTGCGCCAGACGCACCCCCCTGGTACCGATCATCGGGTTGGACTCGGCCCAGTGGCGGGCCGCCTCGAGCAGCCGATGACCCTCTGCGTCGAGTTCGCCGCGCGCCTCGGCGACCACCAGCTCCTCGACATCGGGCAGGAACTCGTGGAGAGGTGGATCGAGGAGGCGCACCGTGACGGGCAGGCCGTCCATGGCCTCGAGGATCCCGACGAAGTCCTCCCGCTGGACCTCCGCCAACCGATCGAGCGCCTCGACCTCTGCCGACTCGGTCTCGGCCAGGATCATCGCCCGCACGATCGGCAACCGGTCGGCTGCCAGAAACATGTGCTCGGTTCGACAGAGTCCGATCCCCACTGCGCCGGCCTCACGGGCCGAGCGTGCGTCCTCCGCCGTGTCGGCGTTGGCCCGGACCGTGAGACGACCAGCCGCGACTTCGTCGGCCCACGCCAGCAGTTGCCACAACTCGGCCGGAACCTCAGCCTTGGCGATCTTTGCGTCACCGAGCGTCACGACGCCCGTCGAACCGTCGATGGCGATCGTGTCCCCCTCGGCGACCACCACGTCACCGACCGTGAAGTGGCCATCACCGATTCGGATCTCGTCGGCGCCACACACGCAGGGCAGCCCCCAGCCTCTGGCGACGAGTGCCGCATGGCTCGCGAGCCCTCCACGTGCAGTGAGCACGCCCTCGGCCAGAGACATGCCGGGCACGTCGTCGGGTGAGGTCTCGAGTCGAACCAGGATGGCCGGCTCTCCCCGATCAACGGCATCGAGCACGGCGTCCGAGGTGAGATAGACACGCCCGACGGCCGCACCCGGTGATGCCCCCAGGCCGCTGGTCAACACGATGCCGGCGGGACCGTCTGCGATCGAGGCGTGGAGGAGGCTCGCAACATCGTCAGGGTCCACCCGTCGGACCGCTTCCTCGGATGTCGATGCGCCACCGGACACCTGCGCGACCACCTCGCGTACGAGCGCCGCTGCTTCGGATGACCGGTCCACGACGACGATCATGGCACTCCGGTGGTCGAAGTCGCGAGTGCGCTCACGCCAACCGGTCGACCTCGACGAACACCTCGTCGAGTTGCTTGCGACGCAGGTCGGGAACCCGGGTGCCCTCGAGCGGGAAGCCGATCGGAAACATCACGAAGGGCCGCTCGTTGTCGGGACGACCCAGCAGCCTCCGGAGGAAGACCATCGGCGACGGTGTGTGCGTGAGCGTGGCCAGGCCCATCCGGTGGAGCGCCGTGATGAACATGCCGGCGGCGATCCCCGTGCTCTCCTTGACGTAGTAGTTCTTGCGGGTCGAGCCGTCGGGCCGCTGCTCGAAGCGCTGTTCGAACAACACGACGATCCACGGAGCGACCTCGAGGAACTCCTTGTGGTGGTCGGTGCCGAGCGGCGCCAGGGCCTCGAGCCACTCCTCGTTCATCCGGTTCTCGAGGTAGTTGACCCGCTCCTCCTCCTCGGCGGCAGCACGGATGGCGGCCTTGACCTCGGGGTCCCGGACGCCGACGAAGGTCCATGGCTGCTTGTGGGCACCCGACGGTGCGGTCGAGGCCGCCATCACGGCCTGCTCGATGAGCTCGCGGGGCACCGGGTCGGGGCTGAACAGCCGGATGCTCCGGCGCCGCTCGGACTCCTCGCGGAAGGCCAGCGCCCGCTCCAGCATCTCGTCGTCGGCGTACCGATCGAAGGCGTATTCGACGAACGGATGCGCCGCAGCCAACTCGGGCGAGGGATAGGAATGCTCGTAGGGGCTCTCCACGGCCCTCGTTGTAGCAGGCGCTGGTTGTAGCAGGCGCTCTCATAGATGGTCCGACCATGGAACCGGCGAGCCCCGACGAACAACTGCGCTCCGTGCCCGGGGTGAGAATCGAACTCACACGCCGCCGGAGCGGCCGCGGGTTTTAAGCCCACTGCGTCTACCAGTTCCGCCACCCGGGCGTACGACAACGGTAGCCAGCGGGAACCGGGTCAGGCTGCGGGTCGCGTGTAGTCGGTCGGATCGTGCACCATTTCGTAGTCGTGGCGTTCCAGCCAATGACACCAGATCTCCCGACCTGGAACCTCGAGCCTCGGCGACCACCGCCCCTCGGTACGCCAAGAGGCGACTTCGACCCTCTTCCCGCTCGCGACAACGGCTTCCCGTGCTGGAACAAGGTCATTGTCTGCCGAGACGAGCACAGCGACATCGAATCGATCTTCGATCGCACCCCTCACCATGTCCACAGCAATGAGTACATCAATGCCTTTCTCTCGCGCCTCCCAGTCCCGGGCTGAGCCATCGGTCCAACGAATGTGCCGGTATCGCAACGGGCGCGTTCGCGCTTCGACGAGAGCCTGGCGTCGCCATGCGGAAACCTGCCGATGGCACGCAGCCTGACCAACGGACGAACGCCCCGAGTCTGGTTCACCTCGGTAGACAGCCACAGAACTGAGTTGACGGGCCGGATCGACCACACGACCTCGCTGCACCAGATGCACGCCCAGTCGTCGGGGAAGCACCTGGCCGACAACGAAACTGTCAGCACCCATGGAGCCAAACACTTCTCGTGCGCGCATGTACGTGTTCTGGTAGTCGATGAACACGGCAACCCTGGTCATTGGACCATCCTTGAAAACGGATAATCCCCGCCACTCCGGGCCGAGGCCAGAAGGGCGGGGAAGATTGACGGCAGCATACGACGGTCAGCGTCTCTTCGCCACGACTCCGGGCGCCTCAGGCGGCAAGGGCTGGATCGTCGACCGACAGCCACAGGACCCGCCGGACGGTGTCAGCCCGGCCGCTGGGAAGCCGGTTGGCCACGATGATGCCCTCGATCATGTCGGCCAGCACCGCCTGCCACGGCCGGTCACGCAGGACGACGGAGATCGTGGCCGCCGTGCCACGCCGCCGAATGGTGCGCTGGACACCGGCCAGCCCCGGCGGGCTGCGGAACGTGGGCACCTCGAGGCCCCGGAGCCTCGCTGCCCGTCCCAGCGAGCGCGCCGCCTCGGCGAAGCGCATCGTGCGCACTGGTGGTGTCGTCTTGTTCATGTTCATCGGCAATTCCCTTCCATCGCCCACCATTCTGCTCAAGGGGTGTGACAATGATCCGGTGGACGACGACGCCAGCCCGACCACGAACCTGAATCCGGCCCAGCGAGCGGTCATCGACGAGCTGGGCGCACGCGCCGACGAGCGCCCCGAGTTCCCCGACGACCTGCGCCACCACCTGCGAGCGGCCATCGAGACGGCCGTCGAGCCGTACCTCGACACGCTCCCCGCCGGCGAGGACCTCTTCATCAGCAAGCACCGCCTGGGTCGCCTGCACGGTTGCGAAGCCCGCTTCCTCGCCGAGGAGGCCGAGGACTTCGCCTGGAGCGTCCCGATCGCCCGCGGCACGATCACCCACAAGGCCGTCGAGCTGGCCATCAACTGGCGACGCGAGATCGAGCCCCCGGTGCTGATCGACGAGGCGCTCGCCCGCTACGAGGAGGACTCGGGCGACTTCGGCCGCTGGCTGCAGGGATGTTCCGAGGTCGAACGGGCCGAGCTCCGCTCCGACTCCCTCGACGCCTTCACAAAGTTCGTCGAATGCTTCCCTCCCCTCAAGCCCAAGTGGCGACCGGTGACCGAAAGCCGCCTCCGGGCCGAACTGTGCGACGGGCGGCTCATCCTCGCCGGCAAGTCGGACCTCACCCTCGGCGCCGCCGACGGGCTCCGGGCCGGCAAGGTCATCATCGACTTCAAGACCGGCGGATTCGCACCGGTCCACCTCGACGACCTCCGCTTCTACGCCCTCATCGAGACGCTCCGCATGGGTGTGCCGCCCCGACTCGTCGCCTCCTACTACCTCGACCAGGCCAACCTCGTCCCCGAGACCGTCACGGAGGACCTCCTCCGATCGACCGTCGCCCGCCTCGCCGACGGGGTCCGGATCCTCATGGAACTGACCCACGACGGACGCCCGCCAGGAAAGTCGGCGAGCACCGCCTGTCGCTGGTGCCCGCTCCTCGACGACTGCGACGTCGGCCAGGCCCACCTTGCCGACGACGGTCGCTAGGGGGGCCCGAACACAGGGCGGGTCACCGGGCGAGTCACGGGGCCGGTCACGGGGCCGAACTGGCGTCCAGATTGCGGAGCCGGCCGGTGCCGGCCAGGAACAGGCCCACCAACAGCAGCACGCCGGCCCCGAACACCACCACGGGTCGCGCCCCGAACACCACGATCGTCCATCCCATGAGCAGGTTGGCGAACGGAGTGATGCCCAGAACCCCCATCAGGTAGATGGCCATCACCCGCCCCCGGACCGCATCATCGACCTGGAGCTGCACCACCGAGTTCAGGTTCGACGCTGAGACGAGGTGGACCGCCCCGAGAAATGCCAGAGCGACGAACCCCACCCAGTACACCGGCGCCAGGCCCAGTCCGGCGACTCCGACGACATAGCCCATCAAGGCGTACAACTGCAGTTGGGAGGGACGGATCCGCCCCAGCTCACCGGCCACGAGTGGCGCCACCATGACCGCCCCGATGCCCTGCGCCGAGGCGAGGACGCCGAACCAGAAGGGCGAGACCTCGAACACCTCTTCGGCGAACACCACCACCTGCTGGACCAGTGGGATCGTGATCGTCGTGATGAGCGCAATGGTGAGGATCGCCGTGCGGATGCCCGGCGAGTCCAGCACGTAGCGGATCGACTCCCGATAGCCCGTGTAGACCGCACGGACCCCCCTCTCCGCCGCTGCCACCTCCCCGGAGCCGCCGGCACCGGCGCGGTGGAGCTGCGCCGGATCGATCGCAGCGAGGCACACCAGCACGGGGCCGAACAGGCCGGCTGCGGCGGCCAGCGCCCAGCCGGGCCCGAGCGTGCCGATCAGCACACCGCCGATGGCCGGACCGAGGGTCCTGGCGGCATTGAACTGTGTCGAGTTGAGGGTGATGGCGTTCCGGAGCAGCTCCCGAGGCACGCATTCGGCCACGAACGCCTGCCACACCGGCAACTGGATACCGGCGACACAGCCCCTGATGAAGAACAGGAGCACCCAGCCCCAGGGTGACTGCACGCCGACCACCCACGCCAGCGCCATCAGCATGGACGATCCGGCGGCACAGGTGTTCGTGACCAGCAGCAGTCGACGTCGATCGCGGGTGTCGGAGAGGTGTCCCGACACCGGATTGAGGAGCAGCATCGGCACGAAGTTGGCGAATCCGGTGATCCCCACCCATGCCGCCGATCCGGTGATCCCATAGATCACGTAGGCACTGGTGATGTGCAGAATCCAGCGACCGGTGTTGGTGACGAGGCCCCCGGCCCAGAACAACCGATAGTTGCGGACCCCCAGTGCGGGGAACCTGGACCTACCGGCGACGGACACCCGCCGACAGTACGGGTGGGGATCGACCGGACGCCCATTGGCCGGAGTGCCCACCGGCCGGGATGCCAATCGGGCGCCCGCCGTGGCAGGCTCGGGCCATGAGCCTGCTTCTCACCGAACGACGGGGCCGCGTGGCGGTCCTCACCTTCAACGACCCCGACCGCCGCAACGCCATCTCCAACGAGATGAACGTCGCACTCGACACAGCCTTCGACGAGCTCGAAGCCGACGAGGGCGTCGGGGCGGTCGTGCTCATCGGCGCCGGACGGGCCTTCTGCGCCGGCGCTGTGATCGATGACCTGGTAGGGGCCGGAGAGAGCGAGGAGCGCAGCAGCGGCGACCTCCCCAGCATCTACCGCGGCTTCCTGCGGGTCGCCCACTCCCCCCTCGCCACCGTGGCGGCCGTCAACGGGGCCGCCGTCGGTGCGGGCATGAACATGCTGCTCGCCTGCGACCTCGTCGTCGCCGGGCGCTCGGCGAAGTTCGACACCCGCTTCCTCTCGATCGGCCTCCACCCCGGGGGCGGCCACATCTGGCGGCTCCGCCACCTCACCGACCTCGGCACCACCCGGGCCATGGTGCTGTTCAAGCAGATACTCGACGGCGAGGAGGCGGCACGCCGCGGCCTGGCCTGGGAGTGCGTCGACGACGACGACCTCCTGGAGGCGGCGATCGGCTACGCCGAACTGGCAGCCGCACACCCCAGGGACCTGGTGGCCAGCACCAAGGCGACCATCGCCGCAGGCCTGGCGGTCACCGAATCGAACGAGGCCGTCCAACTCGAGATCGCCCCACAGATCCGGTCGATGCACGAGCCGGCGTTCCTCGAGTTGATCGGCTCGCTCAAGGAGCGCATCAGCAGCAAGGACTGAGGCGGGGGTTCAGGTACTGCTCGTCAGTCCAGCCATTCGCGGCACAGTTCGACGGCCCGGTCGGCCCACTCCTCAGCCGTGAGGGCGAACCGGAGATGGTCCTCCCAGATGCCGTTGATCTCGAGGTAGCGCTCAGCGAGTCCCTCACAGCGCAGGTCCAGCTTTTCGACGACCCGTCGCGACGGGACATTGTCGGGCACGATCGAGATCTGGAGACGATGCAGGCCGACCTCCTCGAAGGCGAACCGGGCCATCACGATGACGGCCTCCGGCACGTAGCCGTTGCCCGCCTGTGTCTCATCGATCCAATAGCCGATATGGGCGTTCTGGAACGCACCCCGGATCACGTTCGACAGGTTGACCTCCCCCGCCAACACGTCGTCGACGAAGAGGCCGAATCCATACCCCGTGCCGAGTTGGCGCTCCCGTCGCCTGGCGGCACAGCGGGCGGCGAACGTCTGCCGGTCGTGGGCGGGATCGGCCTGGCCTACTGGCCGACGAGGCTCCCAACCGGTCAGCCACTCGCCGTTGCGGTGCCGGACCTCCTGCCATGCCCCGAAGTCATCGACCTCGAGGGGGCGCAGGGTCAGCCGGCGTCCGTGCAGGATCGGCGGGTCGTTCATGGGGCCATGTTCCCCGCTGGAACGGGCGTCCGGCCAGCCGGGGAGGACCCCGGGTGGCGGATCAGTCCAGGATCTCGGCGAGGGCGCCGAGCAGGAGGGTGACGTTGCGCTGGCGGGCGGTGTGGCCCATGCAGCCGATCCGCCATACCTGGCCGGCGACCGGGCCGAGCCCTCCGCCGATCTCGATGCTGTAGCGCTCGAGCAGGATGCGGCGCACGTCGGCCTCGTCCATGCCCTCGGGGAGGCGGCCCTGCGGGATGCGCACCGAGGTGAGCTCGGGAAGGCGGTGGCCCTCCTGGGCGAACAACTCGAAGCCCATCTTCTGGAGTCCCTCCTGGAGCCGGTCGCCGCAGGCCTGGTGTCGGGCCTGGGCGTTCTCGAGGCCCTCCTCGAGGACCACGCCGAGGCCGGCGTGCAGTGCGTAGATCATCGAGATGGGCGCCGTGTGGTGGTAGGCGCGGGCGCCGCCACCGGTCACGTACTTGGCGATCATGGACAGGTCCAGGTACCAGGACTGGCTGCGATCAACGAAATTCGCGATGGCCCGATCGGACACCGTGACCGGCGAGAGGCCGGGCGGCACACCGATGCACTTCTGCGTGCCGCTGTAGGCGAGGTCCACGCCCCACTCGTCGATCTCGAGCGGGATGCCGCAGAGCGAGGTGACGCAGTCGACCAGGAACAGGGCATCGCCCTTGCCGGCGCCGATCTCTGCGAGGTCGTTGCGGACGCCGGTCGAGGTCTCGGCGTGGACGATGGCGATGACCTTCGGGTTCGGGTGGGCGTCGAGCATGCGCTGCTGCTCGATGGCCTGTCCCCACTCGGCATCGACCCGCACGACCTCGGCGCCGAGGCGGCTGGCGACGTCGCACATGCGCTCGCCGAAGACGCCGTTGACGCCGATCACGACGACGTCGCCGGGGGCGAGCACGTTGCAGAAGGTGGCTTCCATGCCAGCCGAACCGGTCGCCGACACGGGGAAGGTCAGGGCGTTGTCGGTCTTGAAGACGGCCCGCAGGCGGTCGTTGGTCTCGTCGAGCAGCGCGATGAACTCGGGGTCGAGGTGGCCGAGCACGGGTCGTCCGAAGGCCTCGATGACCTCGGGATACGGGTTGCCCGGACCTGGCCCCATCAACAGGCGGTCACTGTGTCCCATGCGGGCGAACTGTAACAGGATATTTCCCCGCAGTAAAGAATGTTTCCGGTGACGAAACTCGCTGGTCAGGCCCTCCCGGCGGCCGGCGGATCCCCGACCTGTGCGGCGACCAGGCCGTCGAGGATGTCAGCCTCGGAGACGAGGCACTCGTCGAAGCCCAACTGGCGCATCACCTTGACCAGCACGCACAGTCCACCCACGATCACGTCGGTCCGGGCCTCCTCCATGCCGGGATTCTCCAGCCGCTGCTCCCGGTTCTCGGTGACCAGGGTCCGGAACACGTCCTCGACGGCCTCCCTGGTGAGCCGGAAGTGGTGGATCAGGTCCCGGTCGTACTCGGCCAGGCCCAACTCGACCGCAGCCACGCACGACACGGTGCCGGCGAGGCCGACGAGGGTCCGCACCTCCGACACCGATGGGATCTCGCGCCGTACATCGTCGATATGCCCCTCGACGATCGAGAGGCAGGCTGCCAACTCCTCGGGCAGCGGCGGGTCGTGCTCGATCCACTGCTCGGTCAGCCGCACGCAGCCGATGTCGCACGACAGGACGCCCTCGGCCTCATCGGTCCCGACCACGAACTCGGTCGAGCCGCCCCCGATGTCGAGGACCAGGAACGGCCCGTCGGCCGGGTCGAGGTCGGCGGTGGCCCCGGCGAACGAGAGGCGCCCCTCCTCGAGGCCCGGAAGCAGCTCGGGCCGGACCCCGAGGGCTGCCTCGGCGGCGTCGAAGAACTCGTCGCGGTTGACCGCATCCCTGGCGGCGGATGTGGCCGTGGCACGCACCCGGGTCACCCCGTGCCGGTCGAGCACCTGACGGAACTCCTCGAGGACCGCTACCACCCGGGCGATGGCCTGCGGGGCGAGCCGACCGGTGGCATCGACCCCCTCGCCCAGTCGGGTGATCCGCATCAGCCGCTCGACGGTCGTCGTGCCGTCACCGATCAGGAGCCTCGTCGAGTTGGTCCCACAATCGACGGCGGCGACGAGTTCAGGCACCGTCGTGTCCACCGATTTCTCGGGGCTCCCGACCACCCCGGTCGGCCCGTGCGCCTGCAACTGCTCTTCGACCCAGCGTCCGACCGGATCGTCGCCGCCAGCCAGGTGCCATGCGTAGTGGGCATGGAGGCACTTCACGCCCTGCCGGGTACCGCCCACCCCACCGCTCGGCCGGGGCCCCTCGTGGTCGGCGGGGATCGCTCTCTCGCGCTCCGATGCGTACCGGTCGTGGGCGGCAGCCAGTGCCGCTACGTCGACGGCGGCCTCGGCGGCGCGGACGCCGCCCGTCGACTCGAGCGTGCCGACCCGGGACCGGAGGTCGGCACCCACCAGCCAGTACCGGGTGGGCATCGGTCGGCCGTCGTCCAACAGCGGGTGGTTCATGATCACGACCGGCAGTCCGGCGGCGTCACGAACCACGATCTCGAAGGCACCCAGTGGCGGGCGTCCGAGCAAATGCTCGACCTGCGCCCGCTCGTCGTCGGTGGGCACGGCTGGCGGCTCCCCTCCCCTACACGAAGGCGATGATCACGACCACCAGCAGGACGACCGCCACGGCAACCGGCAGCAGCCGCTTGAGCACCGGGGCGCCGGCTGCGCCCAGCAGGTCGACCGCCTCGGCCTCCGGTGCGTCGATGACGCGCACCTGTTCTTCGGAGATTTCAGAGATTTCGGGCACATCCGCCACCTCCGCCTCGGAAACCTCAGGCACCTCCGCCACCTCCGCCGGCTCGTCCTGTTCCAGGAGCCCACTCAGGTTCTCGGCGAACTGGCCCATCAACTTCTTCGACACGTCGGCCATCACGCCCCGGCCGAACTGGGCCACCTTGCCGGTCACCTTCAGGTCGGTGGTGACCGTGACCCTGGTGCCGGTGGCGGTCGCTGTCATCTCGGCGGTGATTTCCGCAGCGGCGTTGCCGGCGCCACGGGTGTCGCGACCCTCGGCCCGCAGGACCGCCCGGTAGCCGACATCGTCCTTCTCGACGAAGCTGGCCGCCCCCTTGTACTGGGCGGTGATGGGACCGACCTTGACCTTCACCACGCCCCGGTACTCGTCGCCCTCGACCTCCTGGAGTTGGGCGCCCGGCAGGCAGGGAGCGATGCGCTCGAGGTCGGTCATGACCAACCAGACCTGCTCGATCGGCGAGCCCACCTCGAATTCGTTGCTCAGTTCCATGCTCTCAGTTCCATGCCCTCAGTTACCTGCTCTCAGAATCATGCCCTCAGTTACCTGCTCTCAGAATCATGCCCTCGGTTCCATGCTCTCAGATCCGTCAACTCGAGTTCGACGGTCCGTCGTCAGTCCGTCGTCGGTCCATCGGCAATCAGTTCCAGGCCAGCAGGTCGTCAACCGTGTCGATGTCGGCGGGCTCGCCGTCGCACGCTACTTCCACCGCCTCAGATGCCCTCCAGCGCAGGAGGAGCCGCGCACCCGAATCGCCGGAAACAGGAAGCTCGTCCCAGAGGTGGGCGGCGACCTTGACCGGTGGCCGCCGGCGACCGTCGAAGGTGGCACAGACGAGGTCTCCGGGCTGCCCGGCCACCGCCAGCCACGCCTCGGCAGGGACACCCGGCGTGTCGGCCAGGCCGACGACCATCGCCTCGTGACCGACCGCCCTGCAGTGCGCCACCGCCCGCTGCAACGAGATCGCCTGCCCGTCGGCCCAGTCCGGATTGTGGATGACGGTGGCCGACGCCGGGAGCAACGACGCGAGGTCGGCGGCACCCGTCACGACCACGAGCTCGTCGAGGCCGGCGGCAGCGGCAGCGTCGATCGAATGGGCGGCAAGGGGACGGCCGCGGACATCGGCAAGCAGCTTGTGGCCCTCGCCGTCCCAGCGGGATCCCCCACCGGCGGCCAGCACGACGGCTGCGATCGTCATCTCGGCCCTCCCTCGGCCGGTCAGTCGTGGATCGGCCCCGACGAGGCGCTCAGCGCCTGCGCCGAACGACCCGTCCGGAGAGCGATGATCTCCGCAACGATCGAGATGGCGGTCTCCTCCGGCGTGCGTGCCCCGATGTCAATCCCGAGTGGCGACCGCAGCCGGGCGATGCCCGCATCGTCGACCCCCGCCTCACGCAGTCGAACCAGTCGGTTCTCGTGCGTACGGCGAGAACCCATGACGCCGATGTAGCCCACCCCGGTCGCAAGCGCCGACACGATCGCCGGGACGTCGAACTTGTTGTCGTGGGTCAGGACGCAGACGGCGTCCCGCTGCCCGAGGTCGGCACCGACCTGGTCGAGGAGGCGATTGGGCCAGTCGACCACCACCTCGTCGGCGAGGGGGAAGCGCTGCCGGGTGGCGAAGACCTCTCGGGCATCGCACACGGTGACCCGGTAGCCGAGCACCTTGGCGACCCTCACCAGCGACGCCGTGAAGTCGACGGCACCGAAGATCAGCATCCTCGGCGGCTGGGCGAAGCTCTCGATGAAGACCCGGACATGGTCCTCCCTGGCCTCGCCGTGCTCGCCGTAATTGCGCACGCCGCTGCGCCCCGCCGCCAGTTCGCCGAGGGCGTCGCGCTCGACGACCCGGTCGAGGTTGGCGTCGCCCAGGGTGCCCATCGTGCCTTCCGGCCGGACGAGCAGCTTGGCGCCGGCACCCGGACCCTCGACCACCGTGGCCAGGGCGAAGGCCGACTGTTCGCGGAGCAGGGATGCGACGGCGTCGAAGATCGGGGTCGCGGTTCCCGACTCGGGGGTGGCATCCATCGCGCTACCAGTCCAGCGGCTCGATGAAGAGGTGGATGGTGCCGCCACAGGTCAGGCCGACGGCGAACGCCTCGTCGTCGCTGTAGCCGAACGACACCAGCCGGCGGTCGTTGCTCTCGAGCACCTCGAGTGCCTCGACGACGACGGCACCCTCGACACAGCCCCCGGACACCGAACCGGCGACCTCGCCATCGTCGGCGACCGCCATCGTGGCGCCGGGCAGGCGGGGCCCGGAGCCCTCGAGGTCGATGACACGTGCCAGGGCGACCCGTCGTCCCTGACGGCGCCAACGCTCGAGGTCGCTGAGAATCTCCCGCATGGGCGCAAGGCTAGGCAGCAGTGGCCCCACGTGAGGGGTTCAGGCGGAACGCGCCCGGACAGAGCGCGCCCGGGCAGAACGCGCTCAGGTGGCGCGGTTGAGGACGCGGCCGACGACCTCGGCGAACTCAGACGGCCGCTCGACCACCGACACGCCGCACTCCTTGAGGATCTCGATCTTCTCGGCTGCCGACTCCCCCACGGTCGACACGATGGCGCCGGCGTGGCCCATGGTGCGTCCCTTCGGGGCGGTGAGTCCGGCGATGTAGCCGACGACCGGCTTGTACATGTGCTCCTTGGCGAACGCCGCCGCCTCGGCCTCCTGGGGGCCACCGATCTCGCCGATCATCACGACCACCCTGGTCTCGGGGTCCTGCTCGAAGGCGGCCAGGTGGTCCTTGAAGGAGCTGCCGTTGATCGGGTCCCCGCCGATGCCGATGCTCGTGCTGACGCCGATGCCGGCGGTCTTGAGTTGGGAGGCGGCCTCGTACCCGAGCGTGCCCGAGCGACCGATGATGCCGACCTCGCCCGGCATGTAGATGTGGCCGGGCATGATGCCGAGCAGCGCCTTCCCGGGGCTGATGACCCCGGCACAGTCGGGCCCGATGAGCTGCATGCGACGCTCGACCTTGTAGCGGCGCATGTAGCGCTTGACCGTCATCATGTCCTGGGCGGGGATGCCGTCCGTGATGCACACCGCCGATCGGAGGCCGGCGTCGGCCGCCTCCATCAGGGCATCGGCGGCGAATGGCGGTGGCACGAACACGATCGACACCTCGGCGCCGGTCTCCCTGACGGCGTCCTTGACGGTGTCGAACACCGGACGGTCGTGGTGCATGGTGCCGCCCCGACCCGGGGTGACGCCTCCCACGACGTTGGTGCCGTACTCGATCATCTCCTCGGCGTGGAAGGACCCGATGCGGCCGGTGAAGCCCTGCACAAGCACCCGGGTGGTCTCGTCGATGACGATGCTCATGCTGCGTTCTCCTTGTTGACTGCGGCGACGGCCTTCTCGGCGGCTTCGGCCAGGGTGTCCGCGGTGATGAGCGTGACATCGCTCTCGGCGAGGATGCGGCGCCCCTCCTCGACGTTGGTGCCGGACAGTCGAACGATCACCGGCACCTGGATGTCGAGTTCGTGCATGGCCTTGACCACGCCCTCGGCGACCCAGTCGCAGCGGTTGATGCCGGCGAAGATGTTGACGAGGATCGCCCGGACGCTCTCGTCGGACCGGACAAGGTTGAATGCCTTGGCGACACGCTCGGGGGAGGCGCCGCCGCCGATGTCGAGGAAGTTGGCCGGCTCGCCGCCCGAGTGCTTGATCATGTCCATGGTGGCCATGGCCAGTCCGGCGCCGTTGATGATGCAGCCGATGTCGCCGTCGAGACCGACGTAGCTGAGACCACGGTCGTTGGCCCGCATCTCGCGCGGATCCTCCTGCGACTTGTCCCGGAGCTCCGACACCTTCTGGTGCTTGAACAGGGCGTTGTCGTCGAAGGTCATCTTGGCGTCGAGGGCCAGCATCCGGCCATCGCCGGTGACGACCAGCGGGTTGATCTCGACCATGGTGGCGTCGAGTTCGCGAAATGCCCGGTAGCTGGAGATCAGCAGGTTTGACGCCTCCGAGATGGTCGCCGGGTCGAGGCCCAGTGCGAAGGCCACCTCCCTGGCCTGGAAGGCCTGGAGGCCCACCGCCGGTTCGATGACGATTCGGATCAGCGAATCGGGGTCCTCTTCGATGATCTGCTCGATCTCCAAGCCGCCGGCGGCCGAGGCAACCAACATGATCCGCTCGGTCGTACGGTCGAGGACGAATGCGACGTAGATCTCGCGGGCGATGTCGACCGTCTGTTCGATGTAGAGGCGGAAGACGCCCCGCCCACGTTCGCCGGTCTGATCGGTGACGAGGCGGGTGCCGAACAGGTCGTCGGCCGCCGACCACACCTCCTGCTCGCTGCTGCACAGACGGATGCCGCCGGCCTTGCCGCGGCCCCCCCCGTGTGGACCTGGGCCTTCACGACCCATGCACCGCCACCGATCTCGGTGGCCCGATAGGTGGCCTGCTCTGGGCTGTAGGCGAGGCCGCCCACGGGAATCGGCACGCCGAACTCCGCAAGCAGTGACTTGGCCTGGTACTCGTGGATGTCCATCGTGTGGTCTCCGGAGTTGCTTGGTCTGGGAATCTGGGATTCAGAAAATCTGGCGTTCAGGAAATCTTGTGGCTAGCGAGCGCTGATGGCGGCGTCGGTCGCCACCACGTTCTCGGCCATGCGTGCGGAGGCGGCGTCGATCATGCGGCCGTCGAGTTGCGCAGCACCGCGGCCCTCGGCGGCGGCCTCCTCGAGGGCGATGAGGATGCGCCTGGCCCGGTCGACCTCTTCGGCCGGCGGCGTGAAGACCTGGTTGGCCAGTTCGATCTGGCTGGGGTGGATGGCCCACTTGCCCTCGTAGCCGAGGGCGGCGGCACGGCGGGCGCCCAGCAGGAAGCCGTCTGGGTCCTTGAAGTCGCCGAAGGGGCCGTCGATCGCACGCACGCCGTAGGCACGACAGGCGACGAGCATCCGGGAGAGCCCCTCGTGCCACTGGTCGCCGGGGTAGTCGGGGTTGAGGCCACCGATGTTGGTGGTGCGGGCGCGGCAGGAGGCTGCGTAGTCGGCGACGCCGAAGTGCAGCGCCTCCATTCGGTCACTCGAACGGGCGATGTCCTCGACGTTGGCCATGCCGAGCGTGGTCTCGATGAGTGCCTCGAGCCCGATGCGGTGCCCGATCCCCATGGCCTCCTCGATCTGGGTGACCATGGCATCGACCATGTAGACGTCGGCGGCGACTCCGACCTTCGGGATCAGGATGGTGTCGAGGTGCTGGCCGGCCTGTTCGACGACATCGACGACGTCCCGGTACATGTAGTGGGTGTCGAGGCCGTTGATCCGCACCGAGACGGTCTTGCCCATGCCCTGCCAGTCGATGTCCTGCAGTGCCTCGATGACGTTCTTGCGGGCCTGGACCTTGTCGCCGGGCGCCACGGCGTCCTCGAGGTCGAGGAAAACGAAGTCGGCGCCGCTGTTGGCGGCCTTTTCGAACATCCCCGGGTTGGATCCGGGCACGGCAAGTTCACTGCGTTGCACCCGCTGACGCGGCGGGGGGTACCTGGTATGGCTCACAGTCGTCTCCGATCGAGCACCACGGCGGGTCTGGACAGACTGTCGGGAGGTCTGCTGCTTGATTTGTCGGGAATCTTGCTGCCGTCGACGCTCGCGGCGTCGATACAGCATGCCCCAACTTCCACCCTGAGTCAAGAGAATCTACTGGCAGGAATATGCCGAGTCGTCTAGGTTGTTCGACATGCCCGTCGACACGCCGAAAACCGCCGATCCCACCGCCGGCGACCACTCCACGGCCGACGCTGCCCTGCGCGCCGACATCCGCCGCCTCGGCAACCAACTCGGCAACTCCCTCGTGCGCCAGCACGGCGAGACCCTGCTCGAGACGGTGGAAACGGTGCGCCGCCTCGCCCGCGGCCTGCGCAAGAGCGGCGGCCCCGATGGCACCACCGGAGAGCTCACCCGCCTGCTCGCCGACGCCGACGCCGGGCAGGCCATCCGCCTGGTCCGCGCCTTCACCATGTACTTCCACCTCGCCAACGTGGCGGAACAGGTCCACCGCATCGAGGACCTCAACATCGGCGGCGCCCGCGCCGACAGCCACTTCGACGAAACGGTGCACCGCCTGGTCGATGCCGGCATCCCGCCAGCCGACATCGCCGCCCTCGTCAACCGCGCCGACCTCCAGCCCGTCTTCACCGCCCACCCCACCGAGGCCTCCCGCCGGTCGATCCTCAACAAGCTGGCCCGCATCTCCGACCTCGTCGAGGAGCGCACCGAACCGTGGCGCACCTCGGCCGACCAGAAACGAATCGACCGGCGCATCGACGAGCTCATCGATGCCATGTGGCAGACCGACGAGATCCGCCACGACCGGCCCGACCCCTTCGACGAGGCCCGCTTCGTCCTCTACTACATCAATCAGACGGTCCGGCACGCCGTGCCCCAGCTGCTCGACGACATGGCCGCCGTCCTCGAGGACATCGGCGAGCGGCTCGATCCCGACCGCTCCCCGATCCGCTTCGGCACCTGGGTCGGCGGCGACCGCGACGGCAACCCCAACGTCTCGCCAGGCACCACCCTCGCCGTCCTCGACCTCCAGCGACGGCATGCCATCGAACTCCTCATCGACGAGATCGGCGACCTCTCCGACGAGTTGAGCGTCAGCTCCCGCATCCGGAAGATCCCCGACGACCTCCTCGAGATCGCCGCACGCGACCTCGCCGAGCACGCCGACCTGCTCATCGGCACCGATCCGCACGAGCCCTACCGCATCCGGTGCACCGTCATGCGACACCGCCTCGCCGAGGCATTGCAACGCTCCGCCGCCGGTTACGGATCCCCCGCCGAGCTGGCCGCCGACCTCGAGCACCTCGACCGCTCCCTCCGCAGCCACGGCGGGTCGCTCCTCGCCGACGGGCGTCTCACCAGGGTGCGCCGGATTCTTGCCATGGTCGGCTTCCACTTCGCCGCCCTCGACATCCGCGAGCACGCCGAACGGCACCACGAGGCGCTATCGGGAATGTTCGAGGCCATCGGCGTCGACTACGCCGGCGCCACCCCCGCCGAACGCACCAACCTCCTCGCCACCGAACTCGAGAGCCGACGGCCCCTCGCCCCGCCGCACGGATCCGGCGAACACGACTGCCTCACCCTCTTCCGCACCCTGCGCCGGATCCTCGACCGCGACGGCGACGCCGTCATCGAGAGCTACATCGTCTCCATGACCCGCGGCGTCGACGACCTGCTCGCCCCCGTGATCCTCGCCCGCGAGGTCGGCCTCGTCGACCTCGGCCACGACATCGCCCGCCTCGGCTTCGTCCCCCTCTTCGAGACCATCGACGACCTGCGCGCCATCGGCCCGATCCTGCGCGAGCTGTTCGCCGTCCCCGCCTACCGCAAGCTGCTCACGCTGCGGGGCGACCTGCAGGAGGTCATGGTCGGCTACTCGGACTCCAACAAGGACGGCGGCCTCACCACCTCGCAGTGGGAGATCCACAAGGCGCTGCGTGTCATCCGCGAAGTCGCCGAGGAGAGCAGCATCCGCATCCGGGTCTTCCACGGCCGCGGCGGCACCATCGGCCGCGGTGGCGGCCCCACGCACGGCTCGATCCTCAGCCAACCCAACGGCGTGCTCGACGGCGAGGTCCGCTTCACCGAACAGGGCGAGGTCATCGCCGACAAGTACGGCCTCCCCGAGATCGCCCGACGCAACCTGAACCTCGCCGTCACCGCCCTCATCGACGCCTCGCTCGCCCATACGGCCCCCCGCCACGACACCGCCACCATCGACCGCTTCTACGACGTCATGGAACAGATGTCGGTGGCCGCCTACGAGGCCTACCGGGCGTTCGTGGAGACCCCCGGCCTCCCCGAGTACTTCTCCTCCTCGACCCCCGTCGAAGAGCTCGGGTCCATGAACATCGGATCGCGTCCCGCCCGCCGCGCCGCTGCCGCCTCCGGCATCGCCGACCTGCGGGCCATCCCCTGGGTGTTCGGCTGGACCCAGTCCCGCCAGATCATTCCCGGCTGGTACGGCGCAGGCAGCGCCATCCGGGCCGCCTTCGACGCCGGCCGCCGAGACGACCTGAGGGCCATGTACGACGAGTGGCACTTCTTCCAGACCTTCATCTCCAACGTCGAGATGACCCTCGCCAAGACCGACCTCGCCATCGCCCGCCACTACGTCCAACGCCTCGTCGACCCCTCCCTCCACCACATCTTCGACCTGGTGATCGCCGAGCACGCCCTCACCACCGAGATGGTCGCATGGGTCACCGGCACCGAACTGCTCGCCGACAAGCCGCTCCTGCGCCGCACCCTCGAGGTGCGCGACGCCTACCTCGATCCCATCAACGTGCTGCAGGTCGAGCTGCTGTCACGGGTGCGGTCGGGTGACTCGGGGGAACGCGAGGACCTGATGCAACGTGCGCTGCTGCTGTCGATCAACGGCATCGCCGCAGGAATGCGAAACACGGGCTGAGCGACCCACGGTCGTGGGCTCCACCAGCATCTTCCTGGGGGGGGGCGTGGTCGGACTCTTGGCGGCGACCTGCTCAATGGGAGATGATGGTGGACATGCGGGTCGGGGTTGTCTGTCTGATCGCCGTTCTCTTCGGCTGCGCCTCCGGCATCGTCGAAACGACCTCGACCTCTTCGTCGTCGACCACGACTTCTGAGGCCGCCTGGGCGTCGTTCTTCTTTCGCCAGGACCCGATCCTGTTCGATGTGCTCGAGCCCACCTTCGAACAACTCGAGGCGTTCGACAACGTCGACGTTCCCCGCGGTACGACGGTCCTCATCCCGACCAGCCGGCTCGAAGGTTTGGCTGCCGACACGGGCGAGATCCAGATCATGGATGTCATGCGCGGGCCGGCGTCGTCACAGGAGATCAACGTCTTCCTGGTCGATGGCGAACAGTGGATCGCCACGATCAGATTTGGATCCCCGAGGTCCCACTGTGGCAACGACACGCTCGAAGCACTCGACATCCGCGGCACCGGTGACGCCTGCCGCCATCCCGACGAGGGCTGGGTCGCATGGAGCGAGGCCGGGCGGAACTACAGGGCGACCACCAGGTCGAATATCCCCGCGAACGGCCTCGTGGCCTGGGTCGAGGACCTGAGGCCTGTCGAGCTCGGCAACGCCGGTCCGCCCTACATGCAGGCCTTCTGCGCCGCCGAGCCAACATGGTGTGACCTGCCGGGTGACTGGGTGCTGAACGCCACGACCCCGGATCCCGGGTGAGGAGCGGTCAGCGCGACTACTCCCGGGTGATGGCCTTGGCCAGGACTTCGAGGCTGTCGAGGTTGTGGCCCTCGAGGAACTCGTCGATGTGGGGCAGGGCGGCGGCCATGCCCCCGGCGAGGGGGGCGTAGCCGGGGGTGGCCTTGAGGGGGTTCACCCAGACGATCTTGTGGGCGACCCGGGACAGGCGCTGCATCTGCTCGGACATCACCGCCGGGTCGCCGCGGTCCCAGCCGTCGGAGAGCACCACCACCACGGCGCCACGGGCCATGCCGCGCACACCCCAGGCGTCGTTGAACAGGCGCAGGCCGTCGCCCAGGCGGGTGCCGCCGGACCAGTCGGTGACCGCATCGGCCGCCCGGGCCAGGGCGGCGTCGGGGTCGCGGGTGGAGAGCTCACGGGTGAGGCGGGTGAGGCGGGTGCCGAGGGCGAAGGCCTCGACATCACGGCGCCCGACGATGGCTGCGTGCACGAAGCGGATCAGGGCACGGGCATAGGCCTCCATCGAGCCGGAGACATCGAGCAGCAGGACGAGGCGACGGGGCCGCTCCCCCGGCTCGAGGTACGCCCGCCGCAATGGCTCGCCCTGTGTGCGCAGGGCAGCACGGACGGTCCGGCGCAGGTCCAGGCGGCCCGACCGCGAAGTCGGACGCAGGCGTCGGCTCCGGCGGCTCTCGCCGGCGAAGCGCAGGCGGTCCATCAACTCGTGGAGCTCGGCCATCTCGTCGTCGGTGCAATCAGCGAAGTCCTTGCCCGATAGCACCTCGGCACGTGAGAAGCGCACGCTCAACACGTCGCCGCCCGGGGCCTCGGGCTCGCCCTCGTCGTCGTGCTCGGCACCCGGCTCGTCGAGCAGGAGCGTGACCGGTGCCGGCGCCGTGGCCGGACGGCCCCGGTCGATGGCGCCCAGCCACTGCTGCTCGAAGACCTCGTCGTAGAGCGGGATGTCCTCGGGCCGGTGGACCAGCGTGGCCCGGCCCGCCCAGTAGACGCCGTCCCGGCGGTCGGCGCCGACCTCGGCCACCGCACGCCCGAACTCGATCGTGGAGACCAGCGGCACGGGGAGCCCTGCCGCGCGCAGGGCGGCGGCGAAGCGGACGAGGTGCCGGTCGAGCGTGCGCTCGGCGAGATCCACGGCTGACTGGGCCTGCTAGGCCCCGAGAACGGCAGAGAGGATCTCGCCGAAGCCCCGGGTTCTGGCCCGCTCCTGGTCCTCGCGGTACTTGAGCAGCGTGCCGACGGTGAACTCGATGGCCTCGGGGTCGAGGTCGTCGGTGCCGATCAGCACCAGGGCCTCGGCCCAGTCGAGGGTCTCGGCGACGCCTGGCGGCTTGTAGAGCCCCATCTCGCGCAGCTCGGCCGCAACCAGCGCCACGTCGCGGGCCAACGCCAGGGGCACATGCGGCGCACGTACCCGGAGGATCTCGACCTCGCGCTCGACCGACGGGTGGGCGACCCAGTGGTAGAGGCAGCGCCGCTTGAGGGCGTCGTGGACATCGCGGGTGCGGTTCGAGGTGATGACCACCACCGGCGGCACCTCGGCGCGGAACTCGCCGATCTCGGGGATCGTCACGGCGTATTCGGAGAGGATCTCGAGGAGGAAGGCCTCGAACTCGTCGTCGGCCCGGTCGACCTCGTCGATCAGCAGCACCGTCGGCGTGGCCGCCCGCTCGCTGGTGGTCGACAGCGCCTGGAGCAGTGGGCGGCGCACCAGGAACCGCTCGTCGTAGAGCTCGTCCTCGAGGTCGGCGACTGCGACGCCCTCGGTGGCGCCGGCGGCCTCGGCGGCTCGCAGGTGCAGCAGCTGCCTCGAGTAGTCCCACTCGTAGACGGCCTGTGCCACGTCGATGCCCTCGTAGCACTGCAGGCGGATGAAATCACCGCCGGCCCAGGCGGCAAGTGCCTTGGCGACCTCGGTCTTGCCGACACCGGCCTCGCCTTCGAGCAGGATCGGTCGACGCAGTCGCAGGGCAAGGAAGATCGCCGTGGCCAGCCCCTCGTCGGCGAGATAGCTCTGGTCGGCCAGCGCCGAGATCACGTCGTCGACCGACGCGACGTCGTGGGGTGAGATGGGTGAATCGGGTGGAGAAGCCCCTGCCATGCGTTCAGGCTACGGGGCGGTTCGGGGCATCCCGATCAGGCCCCGGCCTCCTCGAGGCCCCGACGGGTCAGGACCCGTGCCAGGTGCTGCCGGTACTCGACGCCGGCGTTGAGGTCGGCCGGCGGCTCGAGGCCGTCGGCGGCCGCTGCGGCAGCGTCGGCGGCACTCGCTCCCCCGGCGATGGCCGACTCGACCCCGGCGGCCCGCACCGGGCGGGAATCCATGTTGACGAGTCCGACGCCGCACGTGCCCCCGTTGACCAGGACCGCTGCGCCGACGATCGCCCAGTCCTGCGCCCGGCGGTTGAACTTCTGGAACGACCAGCCGGCGTCCGGCACCTTCGGGACCCGGATCTCGGTGAGGAGGTCCTGCTCGCCGATGGCGGTTTCGAGGAAGCCGGTGAAGAAGTCGTCGGACGACACCTGGCGCTGCCCGTCCGGTCCGTCGATCACCATCGTCGCCCGCAGCGCCAGCAGCGCAGCCGGGATGTCGGAGGCGGGGTCGCCGTGGGCGATCGCCCCACCGATCGTGCCCCGGTGGCGGACCTGCGGGTCACCGACCTTCGCTGTGGCCCCCGCCAGGAGGCCGGCCTGGGATCCGACCAGTGCGTTCGTCTCGATCTCGCGGTGGCGGGTGAGGGCGCCGATGGCGAGGTGGTCGCCGGCGTCGCGCACATAGGAGAGCTCGGTGATGCGCCCGATGTCGACCACGACGGCCGGTGCCGCCAGGCGGAACTTCATGAGCGGGATCAGCGAATGGCCGCCGGCCAGCAGCTTGGCCTCGTCGCCGTGCTCGGCCAGCAGCTCGAGGGCGTGCCCTGCGGACTCGGCCCGGACGTAGTCGAACGCCGCCGGGATCACTGGCCGGCCCCTCCACCACCCGCCGCCTGCAGGACCGCCTTGACGATGTTGTGGTAGCCGGTGCAACGGCAGAGGTTGCCCTCGAGCCCCTCACGCACCTCGGCCTCGGTCGGGTTCGGCACCTCGTCGAGCAGCGACACCGCCGCCATGATCATCCCCGGCGTGCAGTAGCCGCACTGCAGGGCGTGGCACTCGTGGAACGCCTGCTGCATCGGGTGGAGCACATCGCCGTCGGCGAGGCCCTCGATGGTGGTGACCGCACAGTCGTCGGCCTGGACGGCGAACATGGTGCACGACTTCACGGCCTCACCGTCGAGGTGCACCGTGCATGCCCCGCACGACGATGTGTCGCAGCCGACGTTGGTCCCGGTCAGCCCGGCGTGGTCCCTGAGGTAGTGCACGAGAAGCGTGCGGGGCTCCACGTCGAGGGACACCAGCGCCCCGTTGATCGTCATCGACACCTGCACCGGCAACCTCCATGCAACGCGTTGTATTCTGCCCTTGCTTCAACCTCTTCGACCGCGCCGCGGACCGTACTGCCGGGCCCCCGGCGATCGCGTAGCGAGCTATGCAGCGAGCCGTTTGAGTTGGCGCAGCGCGAACAGCCCCGACACGAGGGTCATGCCGCCGAGGGCGACGAGACCCGGCCAGGTCAACGACCAGGTGAGGTCGCCGAGGAAGCCCTGGCGGGCGAACCGGAGCACGTTGGTGATCGGGTTCACCCTGGCCACGGCATGGAGCCAGCCGTTCATGAAGTGGATCGGCACCTGTCCGGTCGACAGGAACATCGAGCTGAACCCGAAGACCTGGATGAGGATCATCGACCGCATCGTGCGGAAGCGGTAGACGACGGTCAGGCCGACGAGGCAGAACACCGCCGCCATGCCCGCCGTGGCCACGTAGACGGTCAGCAGGGCGAGGGGACCGCCCGACAGGCTGAGTCCGCCCAGTATGGACACGAGCAGCACGCCGGTCGTCGGGATCATCGACCGCAGGGCGCTGTAGGCGACGGTGCCGACGAGGATCGGCACCCGGCTGCCGGGGGTCAGGAGCAGCCGGTCGAAGAAACCGTTCTCGAGGTCTTCCGCCGTCGCCGACGCACCACCCACGCCGGCGAACACGGCTCCCTGGAGCGCTGCGTAGACGGCCATCCAGTTGAAGATGTTGTCGGTCCCGTAGCCCTCGACCCGGGTGAGTGACCCGAATGCGCCGGTGAAGCTGACGACGAAGATCAGCGGCATCAGGAGCACCGGCATGATCAGCGTGGGCCGCGCCCGTATGCGGCGCATACCACGACCGCAGATCGCCGAGGCCACGCCGGCGGCATGCCCGAGTCCCGTCGTACGCACGACCACCGCTGCACTCATGATGCGCCGAGCCGTCGGTCCAGGGCGACGACGGCCATCGTCACCGTGACGACCGAGATCGCAAGCGGCACGCCGAGCGCCTGGCCGACATCCGACCACGACCAGCCTTCGAGGATCAGGCGTCGGATGGGATCGATGATCCAGGTCACCGGGTTGGCCTCGGCGACCTGCCGGAACCATCCGCTCATCAGGGTCGTGGGAAAAAACGCCGAGCTCATGAAGATGCTCGTGAACACCAGCGGGAACGTGGCGTTGACCGCCTCCTGGTTGCCGGTGAGGATCGCCAGCACCTGGCCCAGCCCCCCGATGGCGAGCACCAGGAGGACCGCTGCGGCCACGATCACGAGGATGGCCGCCGGACCCCCGGCGATCTCCGTGCCGAACGCCAGGAAGATGGCCACGATGAGGGCCCCCTTGGCGGTGGCGACCACCATCGCCCCCCCGAGGCGACCCAGCAGCAGCGGCAGGCGCGCGCACGGTGATGCCCGGAGCCGGTCGAAGAAGCCGTTCTCGATGTCCCTGGCCAGCTCCGTCCCGGCCTCGGTCGCCCCGAACGACACCGACTGGAGCAGGCTGGCCGGTAGGACGAAGTCGAGGAACGAGTCCACCACCGGGAAGCCGGGCAGGAGGATGACCCGTTCGAACTGGTGCGTGTAGACGGCGGCGAGCAACAGGGGGAACACGATGCCCGGCATCACGTTGCCGAGCTGCCGCCACTCCGAGACGACGGATCGACGGGCCAGCGCCAGCGTCTGGACGCCGGCAAGGCGCAAGCCGGTGATCGTGCCGGTGCTCACGGATGGGTCCTCATACCAGCAGGGACCGGAACACCCGAGTCTGCCGAAAATGTGAACCGCTCACTCCGCTGCCCCCTCGAGCCGGCGGCCGGTGGCATCGGCGAACACGTCGTCGAGGCTCGGGGCGTCGAGCTCGAGGTGCGACACCGAGATGCCGGCGTCGTCGAGCGCCCGGACCACCTCGGTCACCCGTGCCGCTCCCCCGTCGAGGCCGACGGCGACCCGTCCCTCCCTGGCCGGACGCCCGGGGCCGAAGCCGGCGAGCACCTTGCGGGTCGCCTCGAGGAACACCGGATCGACGTCGACACGAAGCGTCGGCGAGCCGACGGTGGCCTTGAGCGCCTCGGGCGACCCCTCGCGGACCAGGCGGCCCCTGTCGATGATGGCGATACGGCCGGCCAGCTCGTCGGCCTCCTCGAGGTACTGGGTGGTGAGGAAGACCGTGGTGCCCAGTTCCTGGTTGAGCCGCCGGACCTCCTCCCAGAGGGCGAGCCGGCTGGTGGGGTCGAGCCCGGCCGATGGCTCGTCGAGGAACAGGATGCTGGGCTCGTGCACCAGGGAGAGCGCCAGGTCGAGGCGCCGCCGCATGCCCCCCGAGTAGGTCGCCACCCGTCGGTCCGCCGCTCCCGAGAGTCCGACCCTTTCCAACAGTTCCGGGCAACGACGCCTGGACTCCGACCGGGGAATGCCGTGGAGCACCGCCTGGAGGCGCATCAACTCGCTGCCGGTCATGAGCGGGTCGATGGCGGCATCCTGCAGCGCCACCCCGATGATGCGGCGGACGGCGGCCGCTGCGCCCAGCACGTCGTGACCGCCGATCCGGGCGGATCCTCCGGTCGGTCGGAGCAGGGTGGTGAGCATCCGGACGGTGGTCGACTTGCCGGCGCCGTTCGGTCCGAGGAACCCGAAGACCTCGCCACGGGTGACGGACAGGTCGATGCCGTCGACGGCGACCACGTCACCGAAGGTGCGTGCGAGGTTGGATGCCTCGATCACGATGTCGGCGCTCTCGGCACCCGGGTCTGATGTTGCGCTCCCGCTCATACGCCGGTCTTCCTACATCGTGAACCCCCACCGGGGACCAGACGGGCGCCCGATCTGTTGAAAGTCGTTGTGCGGCTCAGCCCCGAAATGGCCAGATGCCCGGAACGGCCACCGACTCGTCCGGAGGGGGCAGCACCGCATAGGCCTCCTCGTCGGGCCGCACGAGGTTGTACTCGGCACGGGCACGGCGCTCGATCTCCTCGTCGGTGTTGAGGGCGTCGGCTCGCAACTCGTAGTCGTGGTTCTGGCGTTCGATGTCGGCGACCTGCTCCCGCAGGCCGGTCAGCGTCTCGCGCTGGTCGAGCCAGTCGCGGAAGGGGACCACGCCCAGTCCGAGGACGGCGACGAACACCAGCACCGTCAGGCCGAGCACGCCCAGTCGACGGAGCAGACGGGGGCTCATGCGCTCCCGGCGAGGGCCGCTCCGCCGCGGTACTCGGCCGCCTCGCCCAGGTGCTCCTCGATCCGGAGGAGCTGGTTGTACTTGGCGACGCGGTCGCTGCGGGCCGGCGCACCCGTCTTGATCTGTCCGCAGTTGGTGGCCACGGCGAGGTCGGCGATGGTGGTGTCCTCGGTCTCTCCGGACCGGTGGGAGATGACCACCGTGAAGCCCGCCGCTTGGGCCATGTCGACCGCCTCGAGGGTCTCGGTGAGCGTGCCGATCTGGTTGACCTTGATCAGGATCGAGTTGGCGATGCCGTCGCGGATACCGCGCGCCAGACGCTCGGTGTTGGTGACGAACAGGTCGTCGCCGACCAGCTGCACCCGCTCGCCGACGGCTGCGGTGAGGGCCGCCCAGCCGTCCCAGTCGTCTTCGGCCATGCCGTCCTCGATGGAGACGATCGGGTAGCGGGCGCTCAGGTCGGCCAAGTAGTCGGCCATGCCCGTGGGCGACAGGGAGCGGCCCTCGCCGGCGAGCACGTACTCGCCGTCGTGGAAGAACTCGGTGGAGGCGGCGTCGAGTGCCAGCGCCATGTCGTCGCCGGGCGTCAGTCCGGCGGCCTCGACCGCCTCGAGCAGGAGTTGGACGGCCTCTTCGTTGGAGCCCAGGTTCGGGGCGAACCCGCCCTCGTCGCCGACCGAGGTGGAGAGGCCACGGCCCGAGAGGACCTTCTTGAGCGAGTGGTAGCACTCGACGCCCCAGCGGAGCCCCTCGCTGAACGAGGCGGCGCCGACCGGCATGTACATGAACTCCTGGATGTCGACGTTGTTGTCGGCGTGCTCGCCGCCGTTGATGACGTTGAGCATCGGGACCGGGAGGACGTGGGCATCGGGACCGCCGATGGACCGGTACAGGGGCATGCCGAGCTCCTCGGCGGCGGCACGTGCGACGGCGAGCGAGACACCGAGGATGGCGTTGGCGCCGAGGCGACCCTTGTTGTCGGTGCCGTCGGCGTCGATCATGGCCCGGTCGACGAGACGTTGGTCGAGGGCGTCGAGGCCGATCACGGCCTCGGCGAGCTCGGTGTCGACGTTGGCGACGGCAACGGTGACGCCCTTGCCGGCCCACCGACTGCCACCATCACGCAGTTCGACGGCTTCGTGCCGGCCGGTGGATGCGCCGCTCGGGACGATCGCCCGACCGAAGGCGCCGCTTTCGAGGAGCACCTCGGCCTCGAGGGTGGGGTTGCCCCGGGAATCGAGGACCTGACGGGCGGCGACGGACTCGATGCTGCTCACGGGTTCGCTGGCTCACTTTCTCCGGTTGCCGGTCGGACTGCGGGCACTCGATGCGACGTTGCACCGCCACCACCTGCTGCCGCCACAATACCCGCAGGAGTCGGGTCATATGGGGACGTTGCGCGCGAATGGTCAGCAATCTGCGCGCTCTCTGCGTTCAACCGGGTCAGATCAGGACCCGTCGACCGGAACATCCGGGGAATCCCCGGGATCAGGAGCATCCTCGGCAGCAGCGCCCGCCTCGGCCGCACGGACCTGGTCGGCGAGCCGTGCCACGGCTCCCCGCAGCGCCTCCTCCGGGTCCAGGCCCACCCCACGCGCCCAGGCGACCAGGTCGAGCAGAGCATCGCCAAGGGCCTCGTCGTCGGCTGGCCCTTCGGCCGGGGGCTCGGGAGCCAGGCCGACCGACGACGCCCTGCGCAACGTCTTGGCAGCCCTGGCCAGCGCCGGCAGGGTCGCCGGAATGCCGTCGAGCACCGACTCGCGGCCCTTCTCCTCGCGCTTGATCTGCTCCCATGTGGCGAGGACCTGCTCCGTGGCGCGTGTGCCCCGCACTGGCCCATCCCCTGCCCCCCCGCCTGCCCCATCCCCCGACCCGCCCCCTGGCCCCTACCCTGCACCGCCCCCTGCCCCCTTCCCTCCCGCTCCCC